>Ga0233435_1000305_pt1 | contig 60361 bp, 42 predicted proteins | sample SI_122_August201_3_FD_182735 | JGI IMG/M metagenome (GOLD analysis project Ga0233435, IMG submission 182735) | Seawater microbial communities from Saanich Inlet, British Columbia, Canada - SI_122_August2016_135_MG | ecosystem: Environmental > Aquatic > Marine > Inlet | place: Canada: British...
CGCAATTGATGACGTTTCTTACAATGCAGGTGCGTTCCCAATGGACAGACATCTTATCCAGATCAAGGATGAAGCTTCAAAGTTAAGAAGAATTTCTACTCTTGAAAAAGAGGTTGGTATAGAGCATGTGGCTTTCGATTTCTGGAAGCATGGTGAATATACTGATCTGCTTACTGGTTATAAGAGGACAGAGGGTGATATAGTTGAAGATGCATGTGATCACGGTGATCATCCTTGTTTTGGTGAAGAACACTAATCTTCATTAGGTAATTTTTGTAGTTTTTAGAAGGGTAGCACGGAGATTTCTAAACTGTGCTACCCTTTTTTTGTACCAGGGAGGATAAATTATGAAATCAATGACAGACAATAATATAAATCTCAGTGAAGTACATTATGGGCAAAATATACCGGATAAGAGTGGACACTTTGGAAAATATGGTGGAAGTTTTGTTCCGGAAACATTAATTCCGGCACTGGAACAGCTAGAAAAAGAATATATTAAAGCGAAAGAAGAACCGAAATTTAATGAAGAACTGAAATATTATCTAAATGAATATGTAGGCAGGCCGTCTCCTCTCTATTTTGCAAGGAGATTAACGGAGAAATTAAACGGTCCAAAAATATACCTTAAGAGGGAAGATTTAAATCATACTGGTGCTCATAAGATTAATAATACTATTGGACAGGTGTTACTGGCTATTAGAATGGGAAAGAAACGTATTATTGCTGAAACCGGTGCAGGCCAGCATGGTGTAGCCACTGCAACAGCAGCAGCAATGTTTGGTCTTGAGTGTGATGTCTACATGGGTGAGGAAGACATACGGCGACAGTCACTAAATGTTTTTAGAATGAAGTTACTGGGAGCAAATGTTATTCCGGTCACGACAGGGTCTAGAACGTTGAAAGATGCAACCAATGAGGCACTTAGAGATTGGATGTCTTCTGTATTAAGTACACATTATATAATAGGTTCTGTAGTAGGGCCACACCCTTATCCAATGATGGTTAGAGATTTTCAAATAATAATTGGACAGGAAGTAAGAGAACAGATATTGAAGGCAGAGGATAGATTACCGGATTATATCATCGCCTGTGTTGGTGGTGGAAGTAATGCTATTGGTGTTTTTTACCCCTTTATTGAGGACACTGATGTGAAGTTAATTGGTGTGGAGGCTGGCGGAGTTGGTTTTGATGTTGGACAACATGCAGCTTCCCTTTCTAAAGGTGAAAAAGGGATTCTTCATGGCAGCTTAAGTTATGTACTGCAAGATGATGATGGACAGACATCTAACGTTCACTCAATCTCAGCTGGGCTGGATTATCCTGGAGTTGGGCCGGAACATAGCTACTTAAAAGACATACACAGAGCTGATTATGTTTCAGTTACTGATGATGAAGCGATAGAAGCTTTCAGCATGTGCACACGACTGGAAGGTATTATTCCCGCGCTCGAAGCGTCCCATGCAATAGCGTATACAATGAAATTCGCGCCTACAATTAATAAGGATAAGGTTATTGTCATAAATCTCTCTGGTAGTGGAGATAAGGATTCTTTTGAGGTTGCCGGAAAGCTGGGAATAGATCTGTAACTAAAGGTACGATCATGATATTTTGGTCAACCCATAATTATAAAAGGAGCATGATTTAAGTGAATAGAATTGATGCTAAATTTAAGGAATTGAAAGAGAAAGGACTGTCTGCATTTATTCCGTTTATAACTGCGGGAGACCCAAGTCTTGATGCAACAAGGGAATTGATATTGGAATTTGACAGAAGAGGGGCTGATATGATAGAACTGGGTGTTCCGTTTTCTGATCCTATTGCAGATGGCCCTGTGATACAAGCATCTTATTATAGAGCCCTTTCGTCCGGGATTAAGCTTTCCGATATATTAGAACTCGTAAGGGGTATCCGAAAGAAATCCGATATACCTATTGTATCTATGATATCCCAGAGCATCCTTTTTAAGTATGGATGTAAAGAATTTATTAAAAATGCCGTAAATTCTGGTCTTGACGGTGCTACAATACCGGATCTTCCAATAGAGGAAGCGGAAGAGGTAATTGAAACGGCAAAAGGGGAAGATTTTAAGGTTGCTTGTTTTATTGCACCTACGACAACTGATAGTCGTATGAATTTAATTGTAAAGAAATCTCAAGGTTTTCTCTATTATATATCAGTTGTGGGGATAACAGGTTCTGAAAACACATTATCTGAAGACCTGGTAAACAACATTAAAAAAATAAAGAAAGTAACAAGCTTGCCGGTTGCTCTGGGATTTGGGATTTCAACTCCTGAGCAGGCGAGAATGGCCGGGAAAATTGCAGATGGTGTTATTGTAGGAAGTGCCATAGTAAGAGAAATAGAAAAGCATAGTAATCAAGACAACAGTATATTAGTTAATAAAGTAGGGGCGTTTGTGGGAGAATTAGTACATAGTACGAAAAATCAAAATTAGCTTTTTTGAATTTTTCCTGTTTTTACATAAAAAAGGTAGGCAGTTTGAGCAATACGGTTTATAGATAACTACTAATGTTTTATGGATCTATTGCCAGTATTACTTGCATAGTCTTTGTTGTAAATGTTTCATAGGCTAATGTGCTACATGGTAGGGTATAGGTAAGTATCATTCAAATCCTTCCTCTTCTTTTAAAAAACCACTATTATGCTTATGTTGTTCTTTTTGTACAGTATGTCCTCATTGCGATAAAAACAAGAATTTCGTTGAGCAGGATAGACATCAATAATCTTAAGTAGAAGGCTATATTATTTAGTGCAATTTTTTATTTAATAGGCTTGTCTTGATTCACTTTCAGTTTGACGAGTTAGGAGTACGAATATGAAGAAACAAATTTGTATAGAGGAAACCGAACTGCATACAAGTGAAGGAAGGCGTAACTTTCTAAAGATATGTTCCGTCGCGCTATCAGCTCTAATAGGCATTGCTTTTTCTATTCCACTGATACGTACCTTTATTAGCCCGGCTTTACAACAAACAGTTTCCGGCTCAACCGGTTTATTAGAGCTGGGTAGCATAGGTGACTGCCAGGTAGATGTACCCAGAAAGATAAAAATAAAAGATGTCAAGCTGGATGCATGGACCAAATTTCCTCCAACAGAAATAGGTGCTGTCTGGGTAATAATGGATAAGGACAAGGCATTTACTGCCTTTACATCAATCTGTCCACACCTTGGCTGTGGAATTAATTGGGATGAGAATTCCGGAAAGTTTATATGTCCGTGTCATGATAGCTTTTTTGATATTGATGGAAGAGTGCTCTCCGGGCCATCTCCTCGTGGAATGGATACCCTAGAGACAGAGATTAAAGATGGGAAGATATTTGTTAAGTACCAGAAAATGAGACTTGGTGTTTCTGGGAAATTTCCTGCTTAAAATTACTTATTAATAAAACACTGGAGCAAATAACGAGATAATGAAGAAATGGTTAGAAGATAGACTTGGGCTAAGCACCCTCTTTAACTTTTTCATGGATGAACCGGTAGAAGGCGGAGCTAAATGGTCTTATGTTTTTGGAAGTGCGTTGATTTTTGTGTTTATGATGCAAGTAGTTTCCGGAGTTATGCTTGCTACCGGTTACTCTGCATCTGCGACAGATGCATGGGGAAGTGTATATTACATTCAGCATAAAACATTCTCCGGGTGGTTTGTAAGAGGTATGCATAACATCGGCTCAAGCGCGATGATTGTTCTTGCCGTCCTCCATATGGCCCAGACGTTGATTTATGGTGCATACAGAAAACCTCGTGAGTTGAACTGGATTACCGGAGTCTTCATGCTGTTTATTGTTTTTGGATTCGGATTAACCGGTTATCTTCTTCCATGGGATCAGAAGGGTTTCTGGGCTACTCAAGTTGCCACAAGTATCATGGGTTTGTCACCGGTGATTGGAGAGTTTCTTAAAGAAGTAGTTCAGGGAGGAAATGATTATGGAAACCTGACACTGACTCGATTTTACAGCTTTCATGTTTTTTTTCTACCAGCTGGTCTCATGTCTTTTATGGCGATCCATATCTATCTGTTCAGAAGGCATGGTGTTACCGCGCACTGGACACCCGGTGAGCTTGAACTTAAGAAAAAGACTCAACCGTTTTGGCCGGATCAACTCTTTAAAGATGTTATTGTCGCTGTAGTAGTTTTTATTTCTATGGTAATGGTAGTCTGGTATCGAGGTGGTGCCGAATTACAATCCCCTGCAGATCCCAGTTCTAATTATCTTGCCCGTCCAGAATGGTATTTTCTCTTTCTATTTCAGCTATTAAAATATTTTGAAGGCGAATTGGAAGTAGTAGGAGCTATCATTCTTCCCTCTATCGTTGCTGCCTTAATAATTGCTCTTCCTTTTATTGACAGAGCTAAAAGTCGATCTCCATTAAAAAGACTACCGGTTATGGGATGTTTTGGTGCTGCTCTTACATGTGTCATTTTTCTGACTGCAATGTCTGTAATAAGTGATTCCGGAGATGAAAGAATTCAAAAGCAACGAGAAGAATCTGAAAAAATAGCCCATATCGCTATAGAACTGGCAGAGAATGGTATACCTCCTCAGGGAGGAGCATCTGTGTTTCAGAACGATCCTCTGTATTCTGGAGAACAGTTGCTTCGCCAGCACTGCCTTACATGTCATAACTTTGAAGGTTCAGGAGGTAACTCCGCACCTGATTTAACGGCATATAATACAAAGCAATGGCTTGTTGGCTTCATTCAGGATCCTAATGCTCCAAAATATTATGGTAAGACAAAGATAGATGTAATGCCTGAATACGACCTGGAGGAGGAAGAACTGTCAGATCTGGTAGACTTTCTACTGGCACAGGCTGAAAATGGGAAAAATATCGATACTGAATTGAAAGAAACTGGAGAGATTTTATTAGAAGAAAATGGATGTTATAATTGCCACACATACGATGGAATTGGAGGGGATACGGCTCCTGTTCTGGACAATTTTGCATCTGATAAATGGTTAAGAGGTATTATTGAAGATCCTGGCAAAAATGAATATTTTGGGCAATTAAATGCGATGCCGGCATTCAAAGATAAACTTTCAAAACAGGAAATAGATAATATAGTCCACTTTCTCCAAAATAAACGAAAAAAGCCAATTGATTAACTAGATTTTATGCTTAGAATGTAATATTTCCAGCAAATAAAGTCCCATATAGATTTTAATTTTGCGTTAAAATACTACTATTCAGTTGATGCATTGCCTTATATAGAAAGTTTTCATTTCCAGTATGTGGTATTGACAAGTTTTTATTGACATATTTGGAAAAAATTATATAATCACGCTTTACTTTAGAGGCAGATAGAGTAATGAAAGAGAGGGGATGTTTTTATTATGAAGAGTAGTTTGACAAAAACATCACAAACGTTTGTATAGTCGTAGGTTATTTATTTTTATAATTATAGAAGTGGAAAGGAGAAGGTAAGAATAAATGCTAAGGAAATTTAACACGCTATTTATTGCATTACTGGTTTTCGTAGCCGCATTCTGTTTTTACGCGAGTTTTTCCAGTAAAGACGCTGATGCGGTAGAAATTATCACTCATTGGGTGCCGCACGAAGTTTATGGTATGCCTGGTGACCCTGACAACTCTGGAAAAGTTTTCTTTTCAGGTTTGTATGCGAAGTACATGGGTTATCCAAAAGGTGCACCTCCATATCCTGGAAAATATTCCAGGTTCTGGAGAACGCTACCTGCGTATCGTTACTACCTCCCGGATTTTATGTACAACAGGGATGAAGTAAGACCTTCAAACCCAATCAAGGGTCAGTTCAGACTGAAAGAGTGTCTGGGTTGTCATTCAGTTGTTACACCTGGTATCGTAAGAGATTACGAGAAGAGTGCACATGCAAAGGCTGAACCTAGCCCAACAGGTTGTGATACCTGTCATGGTAACAATCACCAGAAGTTGTTAATGCCAAGTTCAAAGGCTTGTGGCGTTAGTGATTGTCATGAAGAGCAGTACATTCAGAATTCACAGGGTGGTATCGGTTCACATGCATCATGTGCAAGTTTCGCGCAGATTGAGTGTGCATGGTCAATCGAAAGACCTCCTGGAGATACTGCAGGATGTACTTTCTGTCACACAAGTCCTGAAGAACGTTGCAGTACTTGTCATCAGAGACATCAGTTCAATCCTGTAGTTGCCAGAAAGTCAGAGCAGTGTAAGACTTGTCATTGGGGTAAAGATCACAGGGATTGGGAAGCATATGATATCTCAATACACGGTACTGTGTATCAGGTAAACAAATGGGATCCTACTCAGTTTGATATGACCAAGAAGCTGGCCGATGCTGATTATGTTGGTCCAACTTGCCAGTACTGTCATATGAGAGGTGGTCATCACAACGTACAGAGGCTTTCAACTGTATACACAAGTATGGGTATGTCCAACGCTGACAGAGGTGCGCCTCTCTGGAAGGAAAAGAGAGACACATGGGCATCAGTATGTGACGACTGTCATTCACCAAGGTTTGCAAGAGAAAATTTGCAGGCAATGGACGAAGCTTGTAAGGATGCAGGTCTTAAGTACACAGAAACATTTAAGGTTGCAGAGAACTTGATGCTTGATGGAATGGGCGAACCAATGCCTAAAGATCTTGCACCTGACTGGAGTGGTCAGCACATCTGGAGTTTGAAGATTGGTGCTTATCATGAAGGTGAAAAGTATGGTGGTAAAAAAGGTGAGTCTGGTGAGTTCAGAATGTCTAACTGTTCAGACATAGAAAGAGTATGTTTTGAGAGTGTTGGATATTGGATGACTTACATATTCAAAGGTATGGCGCATGGTTCATGGAACGATGCAACATATTGTGACGGATCCTTTGGTATGGACAGATGGTTGGTAAAGGCAAAGGCAGCTTCAGAGCAGGCGAGAAGATTTTCTGCGTTGGAGAAGAAGGCTGGAATCAACTGGGTACCTGCTGAGTTCTGGAGAAAAGGAGATTACTTAGATCAGTTGTCTGGTATGAAGATTGTTAAGGAGTTCCCAGGCAAGACTATATTTGATCTATGTCCTGAGCCAGGCTGGTTGGATACACATCACGCACCTGCAGCAGAAGTTGAGTACATCAACAGAATGATAAATGAACTGGGTATGTCTGCTGGCAAACACAGTGCACATCATTGATTTGATGTAATTAGATAAGAAGTAGAAGTACTATAAGGGAGCCGGGCTTATTGCCTGGCTCCCTTTTTTTATTCTGTTAAAAGTTTGTAGTGTCCGGTCAGGTTTTTGCATGTACGTTTTTTTACACCTGGACTGCCGAAGAAACGTAGGGCAAGGCTACCCGCCCGTACCGAACGTACCCGTTCGGTACGGGCGGGTAGCCTTGCTTAATGTACGAAAGCAAACCTAAAGATTGCCCTACGTGTTACACGCAAAAACCTGACCGGACACTACTGGTTAAAAGTGATATGAATCTCAGTTTTCGGGTACGAGAAAAAAGTTGTATTTTACTGATTGTTTTACTATCATTTTACATCTCTGGTTATTTACGAAAATAGAGTTGAACAAAAATTATAATGTAAGTTATTAGATCTTATGACCCCTGCTTAATCCACTCCTTGTTCCCTTCAGGACAGGAAACTAGAGACCGGAAAGTGGTAACCCATATGACATTGTACAATTAATAATAGGTATATTATTTATAATAATAAGGAGAATTTGAAAAATGACCGCAACGCTAATTAAAGGTACTGAAATTCGAGAAGAAATACTGGAAGAAATTACTGCTGAGGTAGCAGAAATAAAAGAAAAACATGGAGTTGTGCCCGGATTAGTAACTATTCTTATCGGTGAAAACCCTGCCTCTATGTCTTATGTAACGCTCAAAATCAAGACCGCTCACAGAGTTGGTTTTCATGAGATTCAGGATACTCAGTCGATTGACATTCCGGAAGAGGACCTTCTGGCACTTATTGACAAATATAATAATGATGATTCCATTAACGGCATTCTTGTACAGCTTCCCCTTCCGGACCACATAGATGAAAAAAAGATATTAAATGCCATTGATCCTGATAAGGATGTTGACGGCTTCCATCCGGTAAATGTCGGGCGTCTCATGATTGGAGGAGATGAGGCTAAGTTTCTGCCATGCACTCCTGCAGGTATTCAGGAAATGATAATCCGTGCCGGTGTTGAGACGAAAGGAGCTGAAGTTGTAGTGGTAGGCCGTTCAAATATTGTAGGAAAACCAATTGCCAACATGATGCTGCAAAAAGGAAAAGGCGCTAATTCTACGGTAACAGTTGTTCATACAGGAACTAAAAATATGGACGAGCACTGCAAACGCGCGGACATATTGATAGTAGCTGCCGGCGTTCCCGGCCTGGTTAAACCTGAATGGATCAAACCGGGTGCATGTGTAATTGACGTTGGAGTTAACAGAGTTGGTGAAAAACCCAGCAAAAAAGACCCAAGCAGGATGGTCGCTATCCTAAAAGGTGATGTTGATTTTGATGCAGCCAAAGAGATTGCGGGCAGTATTACACCCGTTCCTGGAGGCGTTGGACCTATGACGATTACCATGCTTATGAGGAATACTCTCAAATCTCTTAAATGCAAATTGGGAATTGAGTAAAACAGCTATAATCTTTTTTTAATATTTACCGGGAGAGTAATATGACAACTATTAATCAACTCTATTCCAGATTAATAAACGCCATGGGGGTTGAGGACCTGGAAATTCCTATGACAGCGGTCAAATTCTATAAGCAAGAAGATGAAATTCCGGAACCCGTAAAAGAGAACCAACCGACCATATCACTAACCAGTTGCCAGGCAGCAAAACAGGCTGGCCTGGGAGATGCGGCCCTGTTAACTACCGACAACATCGGTTGTGTTGCTGCAGCGATAACGTTTGGTCTTGTGGATAAGGACCAGACTGAACCACTTGGTGATTCAAAAGTATATACCGATATTATGCGTGACCAGTCAGGATTGGGTGACGATTTTAAACCACCATCTCCAAAGGATTTCACCGATGGTAACGTCTATGCATGCAAAGACTCAGGCCATATGGACTTCGCCCTTTTCGGCAATGAAGACTCAGGCAGGTTTAAGGACGTGGAAACCGCTAAAAAAGCGATGAAGGATATGATGGCAATTCAACCACCTACAACAAAGGGTGTCTTTTTCTATTCCAGGGATTTTGATGAAATTGATATAATCCCGGATGTAATTGTCTTAAGCGTAACCTCCGCAGAGCTTACCAGGATCATTCAGGCCTATCAGTTTAATACCGGAGAACGGGTAACGGCAAGTATGGGAGGGTTGAGAGTAGTAAACTCTGACCTGATTGTGAGACCCTATCTGACCGGAAAAATCAACGTTGCCCCCTATTGTCTTGGCGCCAGGCTTATTGCGGAGTTCGAAGCAGACCGAATGGGTATCGGCATGCCATTCAGCATCTTTGAAGAATTGGTAAAAGGGATGGAAGATTCTAAAACCGGTTTCCCATTTCAACTCTATCCCGGAGTTGCATAGTACAGTTAAGCAATTAATAAAAAACAAATTTCTGAAATATTGAAGGGCCTTTTATAAATAAAATATAAACGGCTCTTTTTTTGTATTTTATTCAGTAGTGTCCGGTTAGGTTTTTGCGTGTCCGGCTTTTTTATACCCGGACTGTCGAAGAAACGTAGGGCGAGGCTTTAGCCTTGCGCTTAATGTACGAAAGCAAACCTAAAGGATTGCCCTACGTGCTACACGAAAAAACCTAACCGGACACTCACTGTATTCTATTATGAATAATCATGTAAAAACCCTCATAAACCGGATGTCAAAAATATCCGGTACAACTTTGACTGAAAAGCATATGGACATTCTGGAGTATGCGTTCAGCTACTACGAAAAGAACAGGGTTGGCCCCCTGTATCAGAACATTAAAAAGAATACCGGCACAACCAAAGAGGAAATTGAACAACTATTCCCTCATGGCCTGGATTCTGTTTATGCTTGGGTAGGGATTCCTATTCAGACAGTAAGGAACCTGTGCAAACCGATGGCTACAGTTCATGTTGAGGACCACAGGGAAGTCTACTTTGATCATAATGCCACAAGCTTCATCCGGGATGAAGTGAAAAAAAGCCTGATGGAATACTATAGTGGTTCTTCCGGATTCGGCAACCCAAGCAGCAGTACAAATCCCGGCAAAATTTCCTATGACATAATCAGAAAATCACGTCTACAAGTTTCCGATTGCCTTAAAGTAGATCCCGAAGAGATAGTCTTTACCGGTTCCGGTTCGGAAGCCAACAATGCGGCCATCAAGGGAATCGCCTTTAAGCATCTTGCTGGCAAAGGGAATATTATCAGTAGTAAGATAGAACACCCTTCCGTATTATATGCGTTACAGTACCTGGAAGATCTAGGTTTTACCGTTACTTATTTAGATGTGGAGAGAGATGGACGCATAACCGCCCAGTCCGTTAAAAACAATTTAAGAAAAGACACGATACTCGTTTCTATTATGGCGGTAAATAATGAGATTGGAGCAATTAATCCAATCAGTGAAATAGGTGAAGTCTGTCAAACTGCAAATGTTCCGTTTATGGTCGATGGTATTCAGGGTCTTGGAAAAATCAAACTTCTTCCCGGGAAAATGGGAATCTCCCTGATGACAATGTCCGGTCACAAAATCTATGCTCCTAAAGGGGTTGGCGCTTTATACATGAACAGAGAGATATCTATAGTACCGCTCATTCATGGTGGAGCGCAAGAGTACGGATTACGGGCGGGAACTGAGAATATCGGGTCAATAATGGCCTTCGGACTTGCAGCAAAATTGGCCAGTTCAGAAATGGAAAAAGAGAACAGACGCCTGCTGGAATTGAGAAACTATTTCTTAGAAGGACTAAGGGAAATTGAACCGAAAATTATAATAAACGGCTCACTGGAACATCGAACAGCCAACAACCTGAACATAGGGTTTCCAGGAATTGACAGCGGCTCCCTGCTACTCAGTCTGAACCAGATCGGCGTGTATGTCTCATCCGGTTCCGCCTGCAGTGCGGGCAGTACAGACGCGTCATATACCATAAAGGCCCTGGGTGTTGATACCGACCGATATGGTATTATCCGTTTCAGCTTTGGCCTGCCAAACACCAGAGAAGACGTGGAATACCTGTTCAAATATTTACCGCAAATACTTAAGCAACTCAAAGAAGAATCTGCAGTGGACTAAGGGCAAAATACTAACTCGTGCCGGAAGGTACGTTAGCCAAATCGACCAAATCGAGTCGGACCAAGCTAACCTGTTTAGTTAATTATGCATCCCTCCCAATAGTACATGTTTTCATGGCTTAGAAGATCGTTTTCAGTGGGTAAATGAGCATTGTAAGGGGCAATTGTCTCCTTGAGTTCAAACACATCATTGCTCTCAACCACTTTACGACCTCGCGCTTTTAAACCAAACTTAACCTTCGTATCTTCTACAAACTAGCGACTCCCCACCGCAATACTTTCTGTCTGGCAAGGCTCTCTACTACTACCACTGTCATTAATGGAGCCTTAAACCATTGTCTATATTCAGACCTCAGTTGTTCTTTATTAATCAACACTATTACAAGCTAATAAATGCCATAGAGGTTGAGGATCCGGAAATTCCCGTGACAGCGGTCAAGTTCTATAGGCAAGAAGAAGCAATAGATCATTACCGAAAAGTGCTAAAAGGAGATACACGAGAAAAACGAATAGATTGCGTCCCAGGTTAGTGGAGATTCCTATACAGAGTTAGGTTTGCTTACTGAGGCTGTAAGGGCATGTCAACAGGATATATGAATCAGGTTTTCCATCAGAGGAGATTGTTATATAAAGGCAATGTATCAATAATATACAAATGGTGCAAAATAGAGACAGAAAAAAACCACGCAATAGTTTTAATTCTGATTAGTCCTGAGGATTATCATTGGATTTCCAATCGATGTTTACTACTCGGTCTACTCTAAACACCATAAGTTATAATGCATGGATCTATTCGTATATCCGGGAATAGTTAGTACCCTGATGACTTGGTTCTGTAACCGGTCGTGGCATCTTATTTGCGTTATTATAAAGAAGTGGAAAAATGTAATTGGTTGGCCTCATATTCATTGAGTGAGGCAATTAACGTTAAAGAAATACCTGCTCTCTCATTCGTCTTATAATGCGCTAACACTGTAGCCATTTTGTCAAGCGCGCTCTGTTCCTGTGGTATTGGAAAGCAGTAATGGAACTCATATTGATAAGGTTAAATACAATGTTGATATTAACAGAAACTTGCAATAAGGGAGAACATCGCCGTGCGCAGGATTGATGACGGAAAGCTGTTGGAAATTAATAATATCGACAAGTCTCTACACTCAAAAGAGGATCTGGAACAGGTGCTTATAGCTTTGCCGTTTATAGCGATAAAGTTGACAAATGACTATAAGGTTAACAAGTGGAATGCATCAGCGGAGTCTCACTTTGGAATTTCTGCCTCTGATGTTCTTGATACACCATTTTCTGAATGTGACATTCAGTGGAACAGAAAAGAAATTGTTGAAAAAGTTTCATTATGTAGCGAGACTAAAAGTACCGTAAAGATAGAGGGTTTTAAATACAAGCAAAAGAGCGGTAATGAAGGCTTCCTTGGTATTACCATAGTCCCTGTAAATAATGATAAGAACGAACAAGTTGGTATTCTTCTAATGATGAGGGATATTACCGGCTCCAAAGACCTGGAGCAAATTATTAGTACTTCAAAACTAGAAGCTATAGGGTCCTTAGCTGCCGGTATAGCTCATGAGATAAACACGCCTATACAGTTCATATCTAACAACACGGTATTCTTTCAGGATGCATTTGACAAGATAGCGACAATCTTGAATAAGTACTTACACCTGCTAGATATGAACAAGGCGGGCTCGGTAACACCCGAATTACTAAATGAATTAGAGGTTATGGCAAATGACATCCAATTGGAATATCTCGTTGAAGAGATCCCTGTGGCGATCGAGGAGACACAGAATGGGTTAAAACATGTAACGGAAATAGTACAGTCAATGAAGACATTCTCACATCCTGATAATGAAAAAAAGGTGCCTGTGGACATCAATAAAATGATTAAAAGTACAATTACGGTTGCAAGTAATGAGTGGAAACGTGTAGCAGAAATGGTGACAAACTTTGATTCTGAACTACCTCCTGTACAATGTTTCCCTGGTGATTTTAATCAGGTGGTTCTTAACTTGATTGTAAATGCTGCCCATGCTATAGATGAAGTTTCCGGTAATAGAGGTACAGGTAATGGAATAATAAGTGTCAGTACGCATTATGATGAGAATTGGGTAGAGATTCGAATAGGTGACACTGGTGCAGGCATCCCTGAGAATGTCAGGCCAAGAATATTTGAACAATTTTTTACAACCAAGGAAGTTGGCAAGGGGACAGGTCAGGGATTGGCTATTGCACATTCAGTTGTTGTTAATAAGCATAAAGGAGAAATTGCCTTTGATACAGAGGTAGGAAAGGGTACAACGTTTATTATTCGTTTGCCGATACTAAAATAACATGCAAAATAAAAAAACAATCGTAAAGAAAAATATTCTTTTTGTTGATGATGAGCCCAATATTTTAAATGGATTCAAACGTATTTTATTTGACCAGCGCGCTATATGGGAAATGAGTTTTGCTTCCAGTGTGGATATCGCTTTAGTTCGACTGGAAGAGACATGCTTTGACGTTATAGTCTCAGATGTAAATATGCCTGGTAAGAATGGGTTTGATCTCTTAAAGATTCTTCAGGGTTCAGAAAAGACCAAAAATATTCCTGTAATTATTCTGACCGGTTCACAGGATACTGACTTCAAACGTCGTGCTCTAGAGCTTGGGGCGCTGGATCTTCTGAACAAACCGGTAGAGAGAGAAGACCTTTTAGCACGTCTGAATAGTATGCTACGTTTAAAGTCATATCAGGACAATCTTGAACAAAAGGTTAAGGAGCGAACTGCTGAGTTGGAATGTTCCAGGATGGATATTATTTGGCGCCTTGGTAATCTTGCTGAATTTCGTGACGAAGATACCGGTAACCATATCTTAAGAGTAGGATTATATTGCAAGGCTATTGCAGAACGGCTTGAGATGAGTAGGGACTTTATCGATATGTTGTTTCTAACGAGCCCTCTTCATGATATTGGTAAGGTTGGGATACCTGACGACATCCTGTTGAAGCCTGGAAAATTGAGCCCTGAACAATGGGAAACAATGAAACAGCATTGCGTTATTGGTGCGGAGACTTTTCATCAGGATTCCAAAATCATGAAACTGTTTTTGATATTGCAGGAAGATAATACGCAAACAGTAAACAAGAATGGTGAAAACCCTCTTCATCAGATGGCGGCCACTATTGCTTTGACTCATCATGAAAAGTGGAATGGTACCGGATATCCAAAAGGATTAGCGGGAAAAGAGATTCCTTTTGAATCCCGTATCACGGCAATCTCTGATGTCTATGATGCCTTGAGTTCCGCTCGTCCGTATAAACCCTCATTTACGGAAGATAAAGTGATGTCTATTCTTTCAGAGGAAGCTGGCGGGCATTTTGACCCTGAGGTTTACGAAGCTTTTGAGAAATCTGCTGAAGAGTTTAGAGATATCAAGGCCCAATTTACCGACTGAAAAAATTAATGAGAAGGCTCTCCTCCTTCCACACATAAGAACATCCAGTTAGCAGGAAATTATAATGCAACAAAACATAAATGATGTGAGAAAAATTCTTTTTGTAGATGACCAACCGGAAGTTCTCAGTGGACTCAGGAGATCATTGTCTACCGTACTTCGTGATTGGAAGATGTCGTTTGCGAAAAATGGTGAGGAGGCCCTTGACTTGATGTCAACGAGCTCCTTTGATGTCGTAGTATCTGATATGAATATGCCAAAAATGAACGGTGTAGAATTATTTAATACTATTATGGAACGTTATCCTGATACTGTTCGCATTATACTTTCGGGGTTAGTTGATAATGAGATGATAATGAAGTCTCTTAATTATACGCATCAGTTCCTGGTAAAACCCTGTGATCCGAACACAATTAAGTACACGATTCAACGTGCATGCAGCCTTCGAGACTTGTTACGGGACAAAGCATTGAGACAAATTGTAACGGTGACAAAAGAATTACCAAGTCTCCCTACGATATACAATGAAGTTATGAAAGAAATGAAATCCCCTGATGCTTCTCTTAAGAATGTGAGTGATATCATTTCTCAGGATGCACCAATGACAGCCAAGATCTTACAAATTGTTAATTCCGCTTTCTTCGGTATTCGTCATACAATTACGGATCCACAACAGGCAGCAACATATTTGGGGATAGAAACATTGAAGGCACTTATACTCTCAAGTCATGTTTTTTCCTCATTCACAGAAGATATGGAATTTTTTGGACAATCCATGGAAATGATGTCGAGGCACAGTTTGATGGTAGGCAGCCTTGCCAAAGCAATTGCACGTAGTGAAAAAGCAGAACCAAATGCAGTGGAGGATACATTTGTAAGTGGATTGTTGCACGACATAGGAAAACTCATTTTGATAAAATCTCCTATTCAATACAGAAAAATTGGTAAGATCATTGATAATAACTGGCGTGATACTACAATAGCAGAATACATGGTTATAAACACATCTCATGCCGAATTGGGTGCTTATCTGTTAGCACTTTGGGGGCTTCCTGAGAGAATAGTTGAAACAGTTGCTTTTCATCACAACCCGCTAAAGCTGCTGGAAAGTTCGTTATCTATAAAATACCAATCCTTAGATAAAAATCCAGATGATGCCAAGCGAAATAATGTTAATTTAGATTCGGAACTACTAAATAAATATATAAATGAATTCAGTGTCTTAACATTTGTGCATGTAGCAAACGGATTGATAATGCAAAAGGATAATTCTTCGGACACCACTACTTTTCCATTTATAGATATGGATTATTTGGAAAAACTTGGCTTGACTGATAAATTACCAGAGTGGGTAGAATGTTATAATGAATTAATGCAGAAAGAATAGTCTTATAATGAATGAAAAATCAACGTTGACACTTCAACAGTTATAACACGCCGTTGTAAAAACCTTTGTGTTAAAAATATACAAAACACATCATTGCTCTCAACCACTTTGCGACCTCGCGCTTTTAAACACAACTTACCTTCGTATCTTCTACAAATACCTTATAGATACTTTTTTTGTACTAAAAAGGTGGTGTTTAAAACCATAAAAAACCATATTCTAAAGGTCCTCTTCTTTTACACCAACAACTTAGCTTGGTCGACCCCTTACTCCCAGATTTCAGATTCCGCCGGATTCTCCTCTCCGGTTCACGCAATTGTTCGGTTGCGTATCGCCAGCCGCTCAAATCCTGCAATCAGTATCTCATGAACTACGAACCGCGCAAATCAGAGGGGACAGGATAGTCATCCGTTTCAACGCTGTGGTGACAGTAGACAGCCGGTATTGGTGGCTCCCAGAGATTTAGAATTGATGCAATTTCTTCCTCATCGCTTCCCAGGTTGGCGTGAAGATCATCTCTCCACGATTGTGGATAGTCCGAAGCTTCAGCTCGTCGCACAACAATCCCCATCCAACGCTTACGCAGTTCTTTCCATTGCTCTGATTGCGCGTCACTCTCCTTAATCCCAGCTGCAGGACGTAACTCAACATAGATCGTGCGGCGTACGCCGGGGCCACGCTTTGGTGCTGAACCATGTAGAACCATCATGTCCTGAACCAGGATGTCACCGGCTTTAGCGGGTTGTTGAACTATGCCGGGAGGGTCCCAGCCGTGGGCTTCCGACAATGCGCAGATATCCTGCAACTCGTATTGCGTACCTGGTACATATCGTAGGCATCCGTCATCGGAATCGGCATCGTCAAGGTAGATCCCCACATTTAGATACGGGTATCCACGGGGATGCGGCGCCCCTTGGTGCCAACTGATCACGGGGTGTGGGTGCTGGTGTTTGTAAAGTATATCGAGTTGTAAGGGAACGACGCCGTGACCGCACATTTCTCTGGCCACAGCCATCATCGCGGGACAAGCCAGTAGGTCGAGCACCGCATTACCGTCCTCACCCAGAATATCATCGTACCGCACCAACCGGGGCCCCACGGGGTCTTCGATGACGCATGTTCCGTGCAGCGATTCATTCCTTGCGTAGGCCTCAAGGGCATTACGTTCCAGTCCGTCCGCAAGATCACGCCAGCGTGCCAAAAGACTGGTTGGCAAAGCCGCTGGCAAAAGGACGAAACCATCGGTCAACAGTTGCTGTCTTTGTTCAGGAGTTGTTTCAAAAGTCGGCATGGTAGTAAAGATTCTGTTTACAGTTTTACTGCCTACAGCATCGCATCACCCAAACGCTGAGGTGAGCAACCCCGTATGGAAATTAAAATAATAAAAAATAGTAAGACAAACAAAGAAGTTAAAAATAATCGAATCACAAATGGCAGAGGGATTAGCTCCACTGATTTGGAATACACGTAATAACCTAACCGGACTACGCTGCATGAAAATAAAAATATTGGTATTATTATTTATTTGAGAATGGCTACTTTGGTAAGGAGAGTTCATAAAATTTACGTCCCTGTAAATATAAACTTAATATGATTTATACTCATCTCAAAATAGTTTTCGGGAAATCCAAAAACGATTTTGCCCGAGTAAAGTCCTCGGCGCCTTTTGTCCGGGGATAACTGCCCGCCTGCCCGACATGTCGGGCAAGCAACCAAGATTTGGTTTTTTTAGAAAGCCAAAAACTAAACCGGTTTTAGTATATCTACACTATCCTGTGTTGTATCGTTTTTGAACTGATTGAATTGAATATGATGGAATAATAGAGTTACCAGTTGTTGAAGTCAAGGGGAAATTCCCACATGAGAGTGAATTTGAATTGATTCAAGTGGTGAGATGAGGCCCTTTGTTTGTTACTTTAAGTTCAATTGAGCGATTTTAGCCCGCCCATACCGAACAGTACGTTCGGGTGGGTAGCCGCATCCTTTAGGTTGCGTAACTTACGAGGAATACACGTGCACCCATCGGATGAGGAGACACGCAGGCTAAAGCCTGCGGCTACTAATAACATATAGAATAGAATCGCTCAATTCAGGTTTAAGTTAGGAAACCACCAATACTTTCCTTTTTGTAGATGAAAATGTTACTTTCAAGCAGATAGTGCGAATTACTCCCGGTGTAACCTCACGGGACGACCACAGACACCCACGCCTAGTATCTCTCTCGGGATCGTCTGCGACGGCTTTCCTTCGACTCGTCAATGAGCGGCAGGTGCGGCTCGCCTCCACCGGCAGGCAGGATACTCTTGTCCTTTGAAGCGATCCATACAAAACGGAACTGCGATTTACTTCCCTTGTAGACAGGAACTCGGAAACGCCGTACATGGAAACCGCCACTCATCAAGAGCCGTTCGTATTTTTTACTCGACTCAACTGACCACACCGCCAGGCACCCCTGTTCGCGCAAAGCCAGGCGACAGGCCCGAATCCCTTCATACCCGTACAGACGACGGTTCCTTAAAATGCTCATCGCGCTGGGGCCATTATCGATATCCAGCAGGATCGCATCGAATCTGTCCTTGGAGCGTGAGATAAGTTCCACGACATCTCCCGTCTTAATATCAACTCGTTTGTCATTCAGTGGCTGGCCGTTGAGATCCATGAGAAACTCACGATTCCATTCGACTACAGCACTCAACAGTTCCCCCACCACAACCTGGGCGTCAGGGCCGAGCATATCGAGGACCTGGCGCAAGGTATAGCCCAAGCCCAAACCGCCGATAAGTATACTTGGCGTCTTACTACCAGTCAGATGCGCACAGCCCAACCGCGCGAGTTCCAGTTCCGACTCATACTGGCGGCTGCTCATCAAATCCTGACCGTTGATCTTGATCGTAAAATCACGATCATGTTGATAAAGCTCCATCTCGCCTCCGTCCGGGGTCCGGGCGGTGGCTAATCTTACTATCGGTTTCATGGTATTGTCCTATATAAATATTACGGTTATGATCTTTTGTTATTTTTTCATTCATTCATTCAGATCAAAAATTGCTTTAGTTATTCGTTTTTCGGTTACTGCAGTTAAGGCATTTTTATATTCGTTCAACTTAAATGTTTCTACCCCCATCTGGTTAAGATTTATATCATTAACAACCATGTTTTCTAAAAGTCCTATTGCACGTGAGGATGTAAAAGGATTTATAAGTGTCCCAACTATCTTTAGTTCGTTTAAGCATATCAATGAAGGATCGATATAAATCTTTGAACCCGATGGGCAAAGTCCAAAAATGTTTAGTGTTCCTCCGCGTTTGATGTAGTTGATACCATTTTGAATGCCACCAGGGTTACCACTGCAATCAATAATAAAGTCAAATCCATCTAGATCAGGTGTCTTTCCCTTGAATAATACCGACAGCTCGTTTCCCATTATGCAATGGTAATCAGTAGATAAATTTTCAGCTATTTTAAGGCGTGACTTAACGGTCTCAGTAATGGTAACTCGCCTAAACCCATAGTGATGTAACATCTTTGCCCAAAGTAGACCTGTTATACCTGCACCAATAATAAGAATATTAGAATCATCTGGTACTTTGCCCAAAAGATCCCAACCATGCACTATACAGAAGAGAGGCTCACACAATACACCTTGAGTATAACTGATTATTTTGGGTAATTGCAAAACTTGTGACTCAGGTACTGCACAGTACTCTGCCCATCCCCCATCACGATGAATCCCTATTGTGCTATTAAGACCTCCTGTTAAACAAAAATGGGGTTTTCCTCGTTGACAAAAGTTACACTTCCCGCATCCTTCATTTGGGTTAACTACTACTCGATCGCCAACATCAATAGTAGTAACATCAATTCCTTTCTCAATAACTTCTCCTGTAAACTCATGGCCGAGTACAATACCATTTTTCGCGGATAGTTCTTTATTAATAATATGAATATCTGTTCCACAAATACCACAAAATTTTACTTTAATTAATATATTATTTTCCTTTGATAGTTCAGGCACAGGTGTACTACAAATTTTTAATTCGCCATCACTATCATTCCATTTAATAGCTCTCATGAGCTTCTCCAAACTAAATACATCTATTTTTTATTGATAACATTTGAGTTTACCTATATTTTTTGCAACAGAAGAAAAATATTAGGTAGAATTACTTGCTAAGGTTTTATTTCGTCAGCATTTTTATTTGTTATAATCAAAGCAAGCTCCCTGCTTTTTGAAGTTAATTCATAAATCTTTACATTGAGAGCTTTGAACTTTTCCTTATCTTTGTCTTTAGCATTTGCAAACATGTCTATTAGTTCAGCATCATCTCCATTCTTTTTAAGCTTATCAACCAATTCTTGCGGAGTAGATGCACCTTTTAATTCTTTATACTTTATGAAAATAGTTTTTAACGGCAAGTAATCTCCATGCCGGGAAACAACATACCATTCTTCAATATTCTCTTTATCAGCGTTATCCCCTTTACAAGGAGAGTAAATTATTCCTAAGAAAAAAACAGTAAGTATTAATCGTTTATAATTCTCTACTTTTATATTTATTCTATATGTCAAGGTGTAATCGATATCGTATTTACTCATGTAGATTAATCACTATTCACTTTCCCATAGGCATACAGGCTGTGTGACGTTACCAGTCAGCGTCGGCCCTACGCCGGATAGTCCACCAAATAAGAGAAGTGCTGCTCAGGATAATACTATAACACACTAAATAGCACCACCCAGCCGGACCAGAGTGACCAATAGACTCTATTTCGAACATTGATTCAATCCAAGCTTACCTATTCACTGTATAAATCACCTCTAATACTTTTCTTCACAATTTTGAACCTGTTTTTATTCTCTCTCTTTGTGACAACGATATGACTCTCTTTTTCTGAGCAAATATCGAACGATACACTATGTTTCGTATTATTTGGTCTTGATATTATTCGCTTACCATCCGAATGGATTGGATATTTAGACATGAGTAAATACGAGTATTTTTCATATTCGTAACCTAACACGCCATTTTTTAAATGCCTCTGGATACGAGACCGATCTACCCTCTCGACAAAATGGCACCAATCAGACTCAGAATCTCTCAAAGGACAAAATCCGTTTGATACCGTACACGGAGCAATGGTACTAAACCCTTTTTCTATTAATTTGTCTCTCGCCTGAATAATATTATTAAATCCTGATGGTGTGCCTGGCTCTATTATTAAAACCCTATTCGAGTTTTCAACTAAACCCGGTAAACGAACCAGAGAATTGTCACATTCACAAAAAGTATAGGAAAACACACAAAGATCATTTGTCGGGATATCTTGAGATTCCAGCTTTAAATAGTTGCAACTAATCGAATCTACATGGGTATGAGGAATTGACGAAGAGAGAAACTCCTCGACAAGAACATTCAAAATACCAATAAACACATCACTCCGCTCTACATTCGTATATTTATTTACTGTTTTGAATTTACTAAGTGCGAAAAGAAATGTCCCCGGCCCTCCACCAAAATCAACGACAGACCCAACTTCATGAAAAACATCCAGGTGTTCTCTAATGATTTTTTCCATTACACCCATAATAGATCTGCCCCTGGCAATCATATACAACGCTGCCAGGCTCTGATCATTTATGTATGTGTTTCTCTTTGCGGGAGATTGGTACGCACGAAACAGATCTTCAAGATTTTTCTTTTCTGAATAGTTTATTAAATAATTAGAATAAAGAAAATCATCCATCTCATTCATATCATATTGTGTTGGTTCAACGTAAATCTGCATTTTCTCAGTTATCTCTAATCTACTTTTCGATATCGGATCCCACCCATATCCGGAATCCAGGCAATAAGTACTAATCACATCTTTCCTTTTGACCGTCATGCTTAAAAACAGACTCCCGGAACGGTTCGCTCATATGTCTCGTACCGCCTTCCATTTCCTTGCCATTCTAAGCATTGATTCTTCTTCTGTCAATTCACTCAAGTTCTCAATTTCTATCCAACTTAAGTTGTGAGACTCGTCGCTGACGACATATTTCTCACTTCCATCCACTTTAAAAGCATATCTCACATCATAGTGGTAATGCTCCGGTTCCGAACCTCTTTCCGGGATCTTATGGATATCAATATCAAAAATTTCCCTACTAATCGGTTCAACTCTTTCCAGTCCTGACTCTTCAAGCGCTTCACGCATCGCTACTTGCAAAACATCGGAATTCCCATCCGCGTGACCACCGAGCTGAAACCATCTATTGAGTTTTTTATGGTGAGTCAGTAAGACTTGCCTTCCATCTTTACTAACTACCCAGGCTGAACCCGTGATGTGTCCTTCTTTCAACTTTCTCTCAAAACAATTCTCATTGGTTGACACAAACTCAATAAATTGCTCTACCGTATCTGGCTCATTTTCCCATTTGGTCTGATAATTTCTGAGGTTTTGAATTAATTTCTTTCTATGCATATATCTGTAGAACAGATCAAATAACCGAAGATTAAAAACGATAAACAATCGCGAAAAAACTTCTCAATTGAAAAAAACGTAATACTTATTTGATTATACATTCAACTGATTTGTTTACAAGAATATGTTAGTATGACTTCACGTAGTGGTAAATTTTTCTTTGAATAATTGTTTGAAATTAATTTAGTTATGCCATATTATCCAATAAGCCCCTGAAAAGGTTATCATGTTCCTTCGTAATCTACTTTTTTTAAATGTGTAGAAACAGGTGAAACCTACAATACTAATATATGATGCGGAGTGCAGCTTATGTTGCGGATACATGAACTGGATTAAATCACACGCAATGGACACGGTAACATTTGAATTCATCGCGTGCCAATCGGAAGAACGCAAGAGCAGATTCCCGGATATAGGAGAAGAAGCATGTCTTGAGGCCCTGCACCTGGTGACACCTGATGGACGTACCCTGGCAGGTGACAAGTCACTACCGGAGATACTCTGTAATTTAAGGTATTTCAGATGGCTGGCAATCTTTTTTAAAATACCGGTAATCAGCTTACTATCCTATTTTGCCTACCACCGAATAGCAAACAATAGATATATTATCTCACAAACGATATTGCCATTAACCCAGGGAAAAGTATGAAAAGATTCGCCATATTTCCTACGCTCTCTTCGTCTGTGAAGAATGTTTTCTGCTTACTTCAGCTCTTTAATTCCAGGATCAGACCCTCAATCATCAGGCATAACTGTCAATTTGAGGTTTATCAAAATGCCCCTCACTTTCATCGTGAGCTTCTTTCGCCTTCATTAGCGTTCCGAGTAAGCAAACTTCGTCATAGTCTTCAGGTACTCCCGCAAAGTCAAAGACCAATGTTTCATGGAATGGCCAGGCAACACATAACCTTGGGACCGCATTCGACGTTCCTATGCTTTTTATAACATGACCTGGATTTTCAAAAAGGCATCTGATACTTTTGCGGTTCACTTTACCCAAAATCTGCAGCTTCTCAATAATGTCATATCTGCCCAGTACCTGTGATAAAAGCATTTTTTGATAATTGTTTGAAATATCATTTGAGTCAGTAGGAATTTCCAAATAATACTTTTTACTTTTCTCGTCTTGACTCAAACCCAGTTTTTCCAAATCTATTTCAAGTGTTTCCGGCAAATAGCCTTCCGAGTGAAAATCACTGTCGGGACGTATAGATTGAGTTTCAAAATATGTTTTTGCTTTAATAATATCATCAAAAATAGTATTAGTTTGTACCCTCCCCATTTGTATGAAAACCTTCTGTTCTCCGTATACATCCCTCATTACCTTGTAATTTATTGAATCGGCAACTACAAAATAATCAAATCTCACTTTATCACTTTTTCTCTTCTTTTTCCTCTCCCCAAACTCCAGTGTTTTTAAATATCCCGCATGCCCTATTTCCATCCTTCTTGCGTCTTCTTTACTTTTTTTATTGCTCCAAACTTCAGCATACATTCTATAGTCGTTCAGTTCACTTAGATATAAAATACTATTAGAATAAAAACCGGGTAAAATCTCAGGAAGTGCTCCTTTTTCAATATCTCTCTCATCTATATTCATTTTTTTATTTCAAGTGTTATGTTTATTGTAAAATCAGTTAAAAGATGTCGGGTTTCTTACCCGACGACTTTGAAATTTCTGTACATCAAATTACTTCAACCGCAATCAGAGACTAAGCAAACAGCCTCTTTCGCTTTACTGATGCTGCACAAAAGAGTTTATAATATTTCACCTCAATGTTGTCATGAGAAATACCATAACAAATAGAGCAACCGTTTCTATGATACCCAGGACCATAATGTAGTTACCAAATCCTTTTTTTGTTTCTGCGAGGGCATCCGCAGCCTTTGCTCCCGCTTTACCCTGAAGCAACGCGCTTATACCCATTGCCAGCCCTCCCATAAGTCCTATCGTAAACTTTGCCAGGGGATGTACGGTATCCGGTGCACTCCTGATAGCATTCATCAGTATCATTCCATAAATTGTTTGTGAAAGTGGAGCCCCCACAAAAGCGACAAGGATAAATTGAGCATTTTTGTTTTGCAGAAAACATTTCTTCCATGCCCCAAGAGTTGCCATACCTGCAGCGCCAGTCCCAAATGCTGAACCGCTTGCGGCTAAGCACAAAGCAAGAACATAACCTGCACTTCCCAAACCCTCCAATATACTCATTCAATCCCTCCCGTGGTTATTCTTTGTATTATCAATTGCCAGTATATTCTAATAGGCATTCTCTGTTTTTACAAACTCTCTCTTTTAAAGGGGCGATAGTTAATACCAGACCATTGAATATTCAAGTGTTTTGAAAATTCAAGAAGATTCAGTCTTATGCCGTGGACGAGAACTGACATTGCTCCAAGCATTATATTTATCGTATGTCCAAAGATAAGGATAATAATGGCTATTACAATTGATTTGGCGTCACTGAAACCAATATCCCCTGCCATGTTATTAAAGGCTAAAGCAACCTCCCTGGTTGCAAGACCGATAGCAAACAGTCTTATATAAGAGATAAGATCTGAAAGACATCCAATACCGGTCAAGGCATTGATAATGAAGCCTGTTATTCCCCTGAAGATACCCTTCACAAAGCCATCTTCTTTCTGTTCACCGAATAGAATTATCACAGCAGCCCAATACCCGATGAGATAAAACACAACACTACTCAGTTCCTCATTTAATAAGAGAAACTTCACAACGAAATATATGCCCCATACCAAAGCAGCCCATCCTGTTTCCGCAAAAACAGTATAAGATGTGAATGATTTTACTGCTACCCAGATCCTGGCTATGGAAAGCTGAAGTGCACCTATCAAAAAGCATAGATGAATTATGTTAGATTCGCTTTCCCTGGCATAGCTATATAAGGGAGGAACAATAAATTCCTTAAATACCGGTAGCTGGTTTATAGCCTCTACCCCAAACCACGAACCGGTAATAGCTCCCCATACGATTGTTGTAATAGGCAGCAGGTAGAAGAGAAGTATCTTTTCTCTCGCAATTCGTTTATAACACTTGCCAGCTATGCAGGCAGCAATAAGGAAAACAGCACCATACCCTCCGTCTCCTATAATCATCGCAAAGAAAACAGTGAAAAATATTAAAAATATACCGTTTGTATCAAACTCTCTATAACCGGGTGTAATACCAATGAAATCCATAACGGGCTGGAAAATTTTAGTCCATTTTGAATGCTTGATGAGTGTGGGAACAGGATCGTCCTGTAAAGGATCTTCAATAAGAATTGCCCAACCTTCTCTAGTGGACATTTTGCTGAGATTTTCAATCAAAGGGTCCGGGCAGAATCCCATCAGGTAGGAGATTTTGTCTTCACTCCCAATTCCCGCCTTTGCCTCTTCATAGTCAAGTTTATTTCTGGATTTAATTAAAGCTCTCTCGATCACCGGGCGTTTGTCACAAAGCGTTGAAATCTCATTCCGAATATTGAGAAGATTTTCTCGCTCTCTCTTAATCATACCATCTACCTCATCCATACCATGAAATGGGACCTGTATCTCTTCAAGTGGAACATTTATTTCTTTCCCCTTAGAAACGACTGCAATATAGAGAGTAGCTTTATCTTCAGAAATAATATTAACCGTAAACTCTTCTGGGATAATACTTAAATCCTTTTTATTACACGTAAACAACTTTATCAGAATGCCTGCATCTTTTAAACTGTTCATCTCTCTGGGATCAAATCTTCCCCATACCTTAAGACTTTCATATTCATTTTCAAGAATAACCATCTCTTCTTCGATAAGCTTTGCTTCTTCATTAAGGGCGAGAAGTTGTTCTGCAAATACCAACCCATGCTCTCCATTAACAGAGAGTACAAGATCTTTATAACTTCCTTCAGCAATTATTGATACAGCTTTTTCCATTGACTGAATATTCTCTCTTAAATTTTCAATAGTATTATTTCCAGGAAAAACGACAGGTTGAAGATGCACAGCTCCCAGATCACCAAGTTTCTTTAAAACCTCATCCAGCCAGGCCGACTTGATGACTACGGTAACTTTCTTCATCCCTACAATCATTTATCTTACTCCCTGCATTTTCTTTTTGGCTATTCTTGCCCATCCCACGGCAGCTGCCCGTTGATCTCCAAGAAATATTGAAATTTTTCTGATAGCTGCTTTTGTCTCCGGAATCATAATTTTTTCGAATAAGTTTATCCTCTGAGATGTAATGTACAGTTCTTGTTCGAGAAGGCGTAATCGCTCCACAACCACTGACTCTTCTGCCTGAAAAGATATCATCTTACTGATAACACCAACCGCATTATCAACCCATAAAGGGTATTTAAACAGATCATATTTCTCTATATCTATATGGGCTTTAACAAAAACAGGGACAACCACTCCAGCTATGTTTTCAGTACTGGTTTTAATTTCTTTCAACATAACCAGATCAGACAGACCCACTTCCTCACCAAGTAAAGAAACCCATGGGATTATCTCATCTCGTAATTTGTTAGATTCAAACGTTATCCTCTTCAGTTCAATTCTTAACTTTTCGATCTCTTTCTGTAGTTGTTGTTTCTTTATGTAAAGAATTGGCAAGTAGCGGTTGTAACGCTTTAGATTGTCATTCTGGTTCTTTAGCTCCGCCTTTGTAAGCTTGATCTTTCTCATTTATGGGTTTTTATCTATAGTTATATGTGGTCCACTCTTCAGCCAGAACCTGTTTATCAGTTCTGTCCTGATCCCTGTCTCTTCAGGTTTAAAACATTCTGAAAGTATTCTCCATCCCGTATCTAGCGCCTCTTCAAGTGCTATATTTACCGATAGATCCATCAATTCATTCTCAAAAAGAGTCCCGTATTTAAGAAAGCTGTGGTCCCTCCTGGTCATTCTGAAACCCATCGCTTTCTTCTCTAATACTTCCTGGTAATATGCATAGAGCTGTACCATTGCGTCCATCAGGGGCCTGTGATCGTCTCTTGTCTTTTTATTCACATACTGTTTCAGCCTGCTTAAAGATCCGAAAGGCTCGATTCTGCCATTGTTAAGATAGTACTGACCCTCAGTGATATAACCCGTGTTGTCCGGTACCGGATGAGTAACATCGTTACCCGGCATTGTTGTAACAGAAAGAATAGTTACAGAACCGGCATCTTCGAAATCAACGGCTTTTTCATACCGCGCTGCAAGTTGACTGTACAAATCCCCTGGATATCCTCTATTCGAGGGGATCTGTTCCATGGTAATGGCTATCTCCTTGAGTGCGTCACAAAAATTTTTCATGTCTGTCAATAGAACAAGGACCTTTTTACCTTGCAGTGCAAAATTTTCAGCAACTGCAAGGGCAATGTCCGGTACCATTATACACTCCACGACCGGATCTGCTGCTGTATGGATACATAAAATAGAGCGACTCAGCGCACCTTCTTCTTCAAGAGTATTTTTCAATGAAAGATAGTCATCGTATCGAAGTCCCATACCTCCAAGGATGATTATATCAACTTTTGCCTGGAGGGCTACACGCGATAGAAGTTCGTTATATGGTTCTCCAGGTGTTGTAAAAATTGATATCTTCTGTGATTCAACGAGTGAATTGAAAAGATCAATCATGGGTATCCCGGTATGTATCATATTTGAGGGAATTAAACGTTTTGCCGGATTTACCGTAGGCCCACCTATCTCTATAAGGTTTTTTGTTAACACTGGTCCTCCATCACGTGGTTTTCCTATTCCATTAAATATTCTCCCGAGAAGATCTTCGGAGAAAGAGATTTCCATTTGCCTTCCTAAAAAATGCACTTCATCACCAGTAGAAACACCACCACTACCGGAAAAAATCTGGAGATAAACCAGCTTCTCGTCAATACGGATAACCTCCGCAAAAGAATCTCCGCGTTCTGACTTAATAACAGCTAATTCACCATATTTTATTCCGGTTGCGGAAAGCACTACTACGTTGCCTGATATCTGTGAGATCTTATTGTATATTTTCCTCATACTATTCCTTAGCTATTGCTAAACTCTCTCCTTTTTGTTTCAGCCACTCTTTAATCAGATGAAATATCAATCTGCTTTAGGCCCAACAAGAGTCTTCCGAAAGAGAGATTTTTCTAACTCAATCCCTGCTTTTCTATATTTACAGAACAATTCTCCGATAAGTCTCTCTTTTTCATAGAAGTCTTGTGAATTCCATTCTGAACTGTTGTAATCCAGGAACATTTGTCTGATCCTATTAAAAAAATTCCTGGTATCATCTTTATTATTTAACTCTAGAGGTGAGTCAATAATCTCCAGGATCTCTACAAAAACCTTTTTCTGGCGCTCTTCTGAAGTCGCCCGATCCACTACATCAAAAGCATTCTGTTGAAGATATACATTATCAAAGAACTCACCCTTTAAATATAATATATAATCGGACAATGTTATCCCCTCCTCTCCCACTACTTTCATCATCTGATTAATCTCCTGAGACCTTGTAAGAAGATCGATTATTTTATTTCTTGCCTGAGTATCGACAATACCGGTATATTTTGACCAGCTGTCAAGTGGATCAATAGCCGGATAGCGCCTGGCATCCGACCGATCCTGTGATAATCCATGAAAAGCACCTACAACTTTCAGTGTCGCCTGTGTTACCGGTTCCTCAAAGTTTCCCCCTGCAGGACTTACCGTACCTCCTATAGTAATAGAGCCGGTATTGCCATCCCTCAGCCTTACCAATCCCGATCTTTCATAAAATCCGGCTATGGTAGATTCCAGATAGGCAGGAAACGCCTCTTCTCCTGGTATCTCTTCCAATCGACTGGACCTCTCCCTCATGGCCTGGGCCCATCTTGATGTTGAGTCAGCAAGTATTAGTACATCAAGTCCCATCTGCCGGTAATATTCCGCCATGGTAATAGCAGTATAAACAGATGCCTCACGGGCTGCAACGGGCATGGAACTCGTATTGCAAACAATTATTGTTCTCTCCATGAGGGACTTTCCTGTAAAGGGATCTATGATTTTAGGAAACTCTTTAATCGTGTCAACCACCTCACCTGCTCTTTCCCCACAAGCGGCGACAATCACTATATCAACCTTCGCGTTGCGGCTCGTTATCTGTTGTAATACTGTCTTGCCCGCTCCAAAAGGACCTGGAATACAATAAGTCCCACCCTTCGCCACAGGAAACAGTGTATCTATCACTCTTATTCTTGTTATCAGTGGTTCGGTAGGGTCTAATCGTTCCCGATATGATGTGACAGGCATTTTAACAGGCCATTCAAACATCATAGTCAATGGTATCAGCTGACCTTTTTTATCCTTAACGAGCGCAACCTGCTCCTTTACACTATAATTTCCGGATTCGGCAATTTCTACAACTTCATACCTGCCAAGCAGATAAAAGGGGATCATTATCTTATGTTTGAAAATACTCTCCTCAACAGTACCAACGGCATCGGCAGGCTGCAATATATCACCAGGCTTAACACAAGGTGTGAAATCCCATTTTCTCTCTTCCGGCAGGGCATTAATATATTTACCTCTCTGGAGAAAAAAACCCAACTCTCCTACTAACTCGTGAAGCGGATTCTGAAGGCCATCATAGAGTTGTCCCAAAAGACCCGGTCCAAGCTCTACAGACAATAACTCACCGGTGAATTCAACAACATCACCCATTTTGAGCTCCCTGGTATCTTCAAATACCTGCAGGTCAGCTCTGTTTTTCCTTATGCGAATGACTTCTGCTTTAAGACGGCTTTCTCCCAAAATTACGTAGGCAATCTCATTTTGCTTAATATTGCCTTCAAACTCAACAGTGATCAAGTTTTTATTTATACCTACAAGTTTACCGGTATTTTCCATTTCTAGAAAGTCTTTCAGAATTAATGTATAAATGTTTTATAATCACAACTGCCAGATTGTATTGGTTTTTCAGGTCCAAGAGCATACAAAACCTAATCCGTGTCCGGTGCACCCTGGGTGACCACCGCATTCAGTTTTTCCTGGCCCTGTACCGCATCAAAAAGAGATACTCTCTCAAGTATCTGGAGTTTGATAAAAAAAATAACAAGTATTTCTATATCAAAATAATGACCGAATTCCAACTCATCAAGATACTTCCACCTTGCTTTGTTTAGGATATCTTCAGCTATTAGAGGAGAATCTGCGCTGAAAGCTTCTTCTGTAAAGTGACCAATCGAATGTTCTGTTATATCACCTCTTATAAAGTCTATAGAATCAAGGTCCAATCTCTCCGCCCTTAATCTAACCAGTGCGTTTCTAACCTCTCTCTCCCAACTGAAAAAGCACCTTATGATATCTAAAGGTGCTTTTTCTTGATCTACCTCAAATAAATCTATTGACCTGAGCATCTCAAAATCAGTTGTTTTTAAGTTTTCTTTACAAACAGAAAGGAAATTATTCTTTCTGATAGGAAGTTCTTCTTTTAAGGAAAGAGATGGCAGTGATGATATGACATAATAGTACTGTTCTTTCATTACTATTTTATATCTTTTATAAGCGATTCGATAAAATTGTAAAACTTTGGATTTAAATATTCAGCAAGGACATTGGCGATGCCTTCGTCAGTGAAATCATAGTAAACATGGTTGTCTTTCATACCTACGCGAAATCCTCCCTCGATGTCCGGATGGGTATTAAGTTCAATGCCAGACTTTATTTCCTCATTAAGTTTTGATAAAAACCCTTCAAACAGAACATCTCTATCTGATTCGCCTACAAGTAATTCAATATCCGTATCTCCCATTCCATTCTCCTGCCACCCTTCGATGAGTTTAATCAATACCGTCTCCAGGGTCTTACCTGTCAAAACCTGCTGATATTCTTTCTTAATAAGAGAATTAAATATTTCTGTAAGAGATGCCCGTATGTTGAGGATTATGTCTCTCGCTGCCTGCCCAAGAGCAATCTTACTGCTATCTTCCCTCTTACGTATCCCTTCCTCTGCCTCTTCGATAATTGCTTCAGCCTCTTGCCTTGCTTTATCTAATATTTTAGACGCAGTAATCCTGGCATCTTTTACAATCTCATCAGATTTCCTCTCTGCTTCCTCTATTCCTTCAGACTTTATCTTCCGGATGAGGTCATCAAGGTTTGTTTTTGGGGGTTCTTTAGATTTCATTTCTTTATTAATGCTAATAGATTATTGAACAGTGCAGATATGTACTTCTTTCAGGCTAAGATCCCGTTTTTGATATTAATTCGCCTTCAATATATCGGTGAATTATACCAGAAATTAATGTTTGATATGGAATACCCATTGCCATATTATGAGTGTGCAACCCGGTGAAGAAGTTCTGAGATAAAGCTTTGGTATTTAACCCCAAGTTTATCTGCTTTTCTTTTAATTTGTTCTAAATCGTTACTATTAATTCTGATATTCAATACTGAATTTTTTTGCCTTGCCTTGATAGGCTTAGCTATATCTTTAAATTCATCAGGTTTAACATTCAAGAATTCTCCATTTATCAGAGAATATTCGATTTCTTTCTCCTCTTTGTAAGCCTGATATTTTTTTTCATAACTTCTCTCCTCTATAAATTTTTGTATATTTTCTGGATGGAAAAGAGTTTTAAGAAATAATAAACCATGCATAATGTATATACAATAGTATTCTTGTGAATACTGGTGATTATTCAAAAATTTAAAGACCAATATCGAAATGCCCTAAATGGCAAAATTATAAAGCCTGGGGTTTAAACCCCAAGAGCATAGAGCAGAAAGAATATGCGCCCTGAAAGTGTGCTAGAATCAATCTCATACATATTTTTCATTATAGAAATCATGTGCTTGTGAAATGCATGGTTAAGCCGTTGCATTCTCCTCGAAGCGAGCATCTTTGATGCCCCACTTCAGCTTCAACTCCATGAGTCCACAATAACAGCAGGGAACGATAAATATGGCTATCACAACAACAGCCATTCCGCCAACGGTGGGAATTGCCATTGGTTTCATTACGTCCGAACCCCTACCGGTAGACAAAAGGATCGGCATTAAGGCAATTATCGTAGTGGCTGATGTCATCAGGCAAGGACGGATACGTTTAAGACCTGCCTGCACCGTTGCTTCCCTGGCATCTTGAATAGAACTTATTTTTCGTTTCTTAAACGTCTGGTCAAGGTACGTTGCTATAACAACACCATCATCCACTGCAATACCAAACAGCGCGATGAAGCCAACCCATACGGCCACGCTCAGGTTGTATCCGAAGATATTGAGCAGAATAAACCCTCCAGCCAGTGATACTGGAATAGCAAAATAAATGAATAAAGTTGTCATTACGGATCGAAATTGTATGTAAAGAATAAAGAAGTTTACAAAAAGACATATAGGCAGTAAGACGGCTAAACGTTTGTTCGCTCTTATCTGATTCTCAAATTGACCGGCCCATTTTATATAATAACCTTTTGGTAAATTTAACTCTCCGGATGCTATCTTAGCCTTCACGAGTTTACCGGCATCTTCAACCACACTTACCTCATCCCGTTCCCTGGTATTAAATGTAACATATCCTACAAGGAGAGTGTCTTCGCTCTTAATCATGGAAGGACCGATGGTGTATTCTATATCGCATACCTGTGCAATAGGAATTTGTGCTCCGGCTGGGGTAGGAACAAGTATCCGAGGCAGCATATCAAAATCATCCCTGATCTCTCTCATATACCTTGCCCTTACCGGGTAACGCTCACGACCCTCAACAGTCCATGTAAGGTTCTTACCGCCGAGCGCAACCTCTATGACATCCTGAACATCCTTTATATCCACTCCATACCTCGCAATTGCTTCACGATTTATCTTATACTCAATATATGGTTTACCCACTATACGATCGGCTATCACGTCAACTGCACCCGGTACCTGCTTTATAATTGATTCCAATTGCAAACCTATACGTTCAATTTCCCTCAGATCATCACCATAGATCTTTGCACCCATCATTGCACGCAGACCTGACTGCAGCATGATCACCCGTGTTTGTATAGGCTGAAGCCACGTGGGTGCAGCTCCAGGCATATTCGTGGCCTCACGCAATTCCTCAAGTATCTCATTCTTTGTGATAGTCCTCTCCTCTGACCATACCAGGCCCAGAATGTTTTTTGTCCACTGCGGAATGTACCTGTTTGAATACCACCTTTCTATTGTCGTTCTTCTCCATTGGTCCTTTGGCTTTAGGTTTATGATTGTTTCAATCATTGATGTTGGGGCCGGATCAAGCGCGGTCTCTGCCCTTCCCATCTTACCTACAACCATCTCCACTTCCGGTATCTGCTTCATTAATATGTCCTGTTTTTTCAAACCGGCCATCACCTCTGTCAAGCTTGCAGCAGGTAAAAAGGAAGGCATGTATAAAAAAGACCCCTCATCCAGTGCCGGCATAAACTCACGCCCTATACCGGGAAATTTGTGTTTAAGTGCAACCCAGGGGCTGATCTTGTTTACATCCAGTTTGACGTAACTCAAGCATTTTTCAACCGGATAAGCCATCCGGCCCAGACCCAGCCATATAGAAACGCCACTAAAGACTACGAATACGGGAATTATCAAGAAAAGACCTTTGTGGTCAAGTATCCATCTAAGCGTGGGTTCATATACGGCATAAATACCCCTGGAAATAAAATTCTGTTCCATTGGTTTGAGTCGTTCTTTACTCATTACAAAAATAACAAATCCAATGAGCAAACCTCCAATTATTGAAGATAACCATGCAATAGGCAAACTGACGGCTTCATATCTACCAAATATCAGATAACGAATGATAAATATCAAGCATATGCCAAAGGAACTACCAATGATTATTGAAGTCCTCTTTCGCCAATTTACTTCCCTTAAAAACAGGTTACTGAGCACAGGCACGACCGTAATGGCAACGACAACAGAAGCAAACAGGGCAAATGTCTTTGTGTATGCCAATGGCTTAAAAAGTTTACCCTCCTGGCTCTCCATAAAGAATACCGGAATAAAAGAAATTATGGTAGTTGCTACTGCCGTTATGATGGCACCGCCGACCTCTTTACTTGCTTCATAGATAACCTCTACTCTTGGTTTTGAACCATCAGATTCTGTGAGATGACGATATATGTTTTCAGTCATTATTATCCCCATATCCACTAATGTACCAATGGCAATGGCTATACCGGAAAGAGACATGACGTTTGAATCAACGCCAAATCTATACATTGCTATAAACGCCATAATTACTGCCAGTGGCAGGGTCATGGCGACAACAAGAGAACTTCTGATATGGAGAAGGAAAATCGCTATAATAACCATGGTAATGACAATTTCTTCAGTAAGCGCTTCCTTTAATGTACCAATTGTTTCATGTATTAGCTGTGTCCTGTCATAAAAAGGAACGATATGTACACCATCCGGCAAACCGGGTTCTATCTTCCTGATCTGCTCCTTCACCTTATTAATAACCTGTAAAGGATTCTCTCCGTACCTCATCGTTGCAACAGCACCGACAACCTCCGCACCTTCCTTATCCAGTGCACCGCGTCTGAAATCAGGCCCAAATGTCACTGTAGCCACATTTTTTATATACAGTGGAGTTCCTTCTGTCGACTTAACTACAATTTTCTCTACGTCTTCAATCGTCTTTATAAAACCGATACCACGGACGATGTATTCCATCCCGTAATTCTCTATGACTTTTGCACCAACATCGACGTTTGATCTTCGTACGGCATCATAAATATCAGATAATTTTACCCTGTGCGCTCGCATTTTGTCCGGATCTACATCTATCTGGTACTGCTTAACGAAACCACCAACTGACGCCACTTCAGAAACACCGTCCACCGCGTTCAACTGGTACCGGACATACCAATCCTGCAGCGAACGCAACTCTCCCAGATTGTAGAGGGACGTTACTAATCCTGAATCTCCCAGTGGGCAGATTCCACCTTCACTAAATACCCGCTTAAGTACAAGCCTGTGATCATGCTCAGGACAATTTCCAGACTTATCGAAGGCTATCGTAAAATCATCAGGGCAAACAAAGACACCACCGCTATGTTCCGGACAATAAAAACCATTTTCAACCGTGTACCAGAAGATCTGACCGAGTGCGGTTGCGTCAGGTCCCAGTACGGGGACTACCCCATCCGGCAACCATCTTTGTGCAACATTGAGCCGTTCCAATACCCTTGAACGTGCCCAGTAAAATTCAATATCATCCTTAAATATGACGTAAATTACGGAGAAACCAAATCCCGAATATGAACGAATTACTTTGACACCCGGAACTCCTTCGAGGCTGGTAGTTAATGGATAGGTGACCTGGTCTTCCACAGTCTGTGGATCGCGACCGGGCCAATCGGTAAAGACTATGGATTGGTTTTCGCTTATGTCCGGAATCGCGTCTACCGGTACATTCTTGATGCTGTAATACCCTGCCCCTACAACCAATAAGGTTATAACCAGGACAATAAACGTATTCTCCAGAGAAAATCTTATGAGTCTATTTATCATGGTATTTTATTAGACAGGATAACGGGACAAAGACTATAAATCCTGTTGACCTTATTCTTAATTTTAGTAAAAGTAAAGTTGATGTTAAGCACAAAAAAAAAGATTAAATAATTATGTGAGTGTTTAAAGATATGTTGCCTAATTTTCTATCCTGTTATCCTATCTAAATTATTTATACGACAGTACTTCCTTGACCGAACCACACTTCAGCATTTTAGTACCGTAATATGGATTGCGTGTTCCTTCCTCTTCTTGCAACCATGAGGCTCCAGCCATGGGGCAATAATAAACGTAAATATTTTCAGCTCCTTTCACTCTCCCATGAAGCTCTTTGAAGTAGCTAACCATAGACTGGCTTAAGCTCTTAAATTTATTCCGAGCTTCGTCAAGCTCTTTTCCCTTCATCTCATTTGCCTCATCCTCAATATTTCCAGTAAGTACAGACAATCTTTCACGCAAACTTTCCGGAATTCCAGATTCCTTCTCCTTAATTTTTCTGGAATTATTGATAATCACTTCTAGATTTCCATCAACACCTTCTGTTGAATCATTTGCAAGCATTGCCGCAACACGATAGTAATTGTCCAGTATATTTTCTGCCACCTGCTTCATCTGCTTCAATACGGATTCATCAATTATGTCTGCTGCTGTAATATTATTATTTTCTTTATGTTCTTCTTTATGATCATCTTTTTTCTTTTTGATTGGTTTGTCAAGAGCAGAACCTTCCCGGAACAGCAGACTTGGCTTGCCCAGTAATTGCATTTGTGAATCGATAAGAAAATTCCCTTCTATTACGACCTTCTCACCTACATTCAAACCATCAATCACAGGATAATATTCATCAGCCTTTGGGCCAAGTACTATGTCTCTCGGGACATAGTTTCCCTCTTCTTTTTCTACGTAAACAATATTACGTTTTCCTGTAAAAAGCACTGCACTATGCGGGACGGTAAGAACACCTACTTCTTTCTCATTACTTTTTTTGAGGTTCCCCTGGCATGACGGGCAAATACCGGGAAGTCCGGTTTGTACCTCAATATGTTCGGAACAAACATATACCGTGCCATCGCCCTGAACATTGTCACCTTCTTTTTTTATAAGAACCATCTTACACTCAGGACAATTTCCCGGTTCATCCGAAGCAGAATCCTCGCATTTCATAGGACAATCATAATGCGGTTGAATTAAACCCGGAACAAACATACCCGTTTTTCCGCCAATGAGTTCAAGTTTCATCCCACACTCCGGACAATTCCCCTCTTTATCCGACAAAATATCGGGATGCATGGGACACATGAATTTCCCCATGATTTCTGAATCAACAATAACCCCCCTACCTCCAAGTTTAGCCTTAAGCCTGGCATTAACGTACATACCAGGTTTAAGTTTTCCCTCATGGTTATCCATATTGATGCGAACCTTGACAGTCCTCGTCGTCTCGTTCAAGAACGGATCTATAAAAACAACCTTCCCGAAGAAAACTTCTCCCGGATAGGATTCTGTAACGACTTCAATCTCCTGTCCATACCTGATCCAGGGAATATCATATTCATAAATATCGAGATACAACCAGACACGACTCAGATCTACGATGGTAAAAAGCCTGTCTCCTGTTTTGAAGTACATTCCTTCAAAGGCATTTTTGTGAATGATGGTACCGCCAATAGGTGCATAGATAGTTGAATAAATTTCCGGATTCTGCGTCCTTTCAAGTGCCTCAATTTGCTCAACAGTAATACCCCACAACAACAGCCTCTGCTTTGTGTTTTCAAGGAGGGTCCTCGATGATGAGAGAACCTCCGGTATATCACTATTGCTGAACCGTTCAATTCCACTATAGGCCAGTAAGTATTCCTTCTGAGTAGACAGAAGATCAGGACTGTACATACTAACCAGATGCTCACCCTTCTTTACGATAGTCCCGGTAAAATCAACATAAAGCCTCTCAATGCGCCCAGAAACCCATGCGGTAACATGGGCAACACGGCTCTCGTCATAACCTATCTTTCCTACGGTATAAACAGACTTTGCCAATTCCCTATACTTAACTGGCGTTGTTCGAATAGATGCTAGATGGCGAGCTCTTTCTCCAAGCCTTAAACTTGCTTTTTCACCGCCACCAGCCTCCTCCCTCATAGGGGTAAGGTCCATATCACATATTGGGCAACGCCCTGCCCCTTTTTGCTTAATCTGTGGATGCATACTGCATGTCCAGAAAAGGATATTACTGGCAGGAGTAGAAGCTGGTGACGTCGTCCCAACAGGGCCTCCGCCACTTCCTATGAGTAAGCCAAGAACTAAGCCTGCTACAAAAATAGCAATCAAAATTGAGATAACACTCCATCTTGCCCAAAAGTTTTTTTGTCCTGCACTTGATGAGTTTGGCATGTGTTTCATTTCAGATATCCCCTTTACTTTTGCTCTATTTTGTTTAGCAAACTATCTGTATTTTTAGAGGTCATTATTTATAAGTAACAATATGTCCATTAAGTATAACAAAGTGCTGTTCCATATATATAGATAAATGGAAATATAACCTTCACTGCTCTTATATACCACCATAAAATGTAGTATATAAAGATCAGGAATTCTATATTTGAATGTATCCATCCAAAATGCTAAAATGTAATGATATTTAATTAAGCAGCAATCTTGAAAATCCAATTACGAGTTGATAATCTATTACCTAATTTAAGGAGGGATTATTATGAGTAAAGATAAGACCCGTAGAGAATTCATTAAAGAAACATGTTTTAATTCATTAGTGGGTGGTATGTTTTTATCTCAAATACCATTGCCTCTTGACCCTCTACCTGATGACACAAAAACCGATCTAAAGCAAGAAAAAACAAATAACCTCCAATCCCTTGTCGTTGATGTTAAAAGCAGTTCACAAATAATAAAAGGAATGACTCCGAATCTTTCATTGGTTAAGCAGATGATGGACTCAGGAATAACGTCACTTACCGGAAAAGACGACCCGAAAGATGCCTGGAAATCGCTCTTTCACGAGGATGAAAGGATAGGCATAAAGATAAACGCCCTTGGTGCCGACATCCTTGCGGGCAATTACCAGATTTGCTGGGCTATCGTTGACGCTTTAAAAAGCATTGGTGTAAAAGAGAATAATATCATCATATGGGAACAATATCAGCATTTTTTCCTCTCATCAGGTTTCAAAATAAACAGATCTTTTAAAGGGGTGAGAACATATACCACAGACGGAGGTGGAGGGAAAGAGGCCCTTGATTCCGGTAGTTCACACAGAGAATACGACAGCGGCTATGGCGCCGTTAAGATAAGCAGGATACTTACAGAAGAGGTTGATTCTTTGATAAACCTGGGTCTGTTAAAAGACCATGGCCTTGCGGGAGTAAGCATCGCGCTTAAAAATATCTCTCACGGTGTTATCAGCCATCCCGATAACTTTCACGATAATGCATGTGACCCCTTTATTGCAGCCATAAACTCAATACCGGTGATAAAGGACAAAATAAAACTCCATATCTGTAATGGAATAGTTGGTCTTTACGATGGGGGTCCTATGCCGCAAAGAAGAAACGTATGGAACAATAACGGCATCATTTTGAGCAGAGATCCTGTAGCCCTTGATACGATAGGTATGCACATTATTGAGAAAAAGAGAAAAGAGAAAGAGCTGGTTTCACTATTTAATCGGCCAAACCTCCCTGTCCATATAGAAACCGCCGCCGAATACGGTCTCGGTGTAAGCGATTTGAATTTGATTAATCACAAAGCCGTTCTGATATAGATAATAAAAACCTGTTTTTAGACTAAATTAATGGCTATAGAACAACCCCCAACGTTACACGATATCACACCAGCAATTGTCAATATTTTAATGAAACACGGCACTGGTAAGGACAGCATACAGTACCCTGTAAAAAACCAAATCCAGTCCAGCACGAGAAAAGCAAATCAAGTTTCATTGTAGCCACCATATTTAACACCGGATGGCCTCCGCCTACGACTCCTTATATATTCATGATACGGAACTCAGTCTGTAAACCCAAATTACTTATCAATGTTATCTCGCGGAACGAAAGGTGAAGCGGGACGGTCAGTAGGTTGTTCTGCGCTGCCACCACCACTATAACCTACTTCCCCTGCGCCTATCGAAATACATTCACCAGTTATAACCGTTTGTTCATTACCATAAATATCTGTAAATATGATCTCACCATCTACCACACAGAGGAGATCGACACCAAGGTTTATCGTAATTACTGTACCTCTCACTGTTGCCACACCGGTAGGTATCTCAAATTCAGTTAATACCGTTTTGCTTGGTATTACTTCTGCCAACAACCCTCCCGCTTTTAAGCTTACTCTCCTAAGTAAACTCCTATTAAACTTAGTAGTTTTTTCTGAGATTATAGTTAATGTCGTTTTCTCATTGATATCAAAACGTGAACTATCATTAAAAACTAACTCTGCCGTTGATGCTTCCATAGTTGAGATTGAATCTTGATTATAAATCGACGAATTCCTAATTCTAGCGCCGCGCTGCTCAACGAGCTGATTTTCACCTTCATGCTGAATGATAACATCACCTTTGAATTTATTTATTACCGCCAATTTTTCCTCACCAAATACATTCCCACAATAATGCCATTGGCAAAAGGAGAAGACAAAGATTAAAATCGTGAAAAAACCTCTTGTTGACATCATAAACATCTTTTTACTCCTAACAATAGAAAACGCTTGATATTATGCACTGGAGATAACTACCAAATGTTGACAGCATGGTCAACAATAAAATTAGTCTCCACGAACAACTAGGGTAAAGTTTTTATAAATATAGCAACGGTATCATTTTGAGCAAAGATCCAGTAGCCCTCGATACGATAGGAATGAACATTATTAAGGAAAAGAAGAGAGAGAGCTCTGTTCGCTATTTAATCGTCCAAATCTCCCGGTACATATAGAAACTGCTGCCCAAAATGACCTAGGTGTAAACGACCTGAATTTGATTAATTACAAAGCAGTTTTGATATAAATGAAAGAAGTTAATAGTGACTTAAGTTTGAAGTGAGTTAAAGCTAGAGAATAGGCACGGTTTGGACGGGTTAAGCCACTTAAACAGTTTAAACTGCCCTCCCGCATTATGGTGTCATGGCAAGTCGAAATCCCAAGGTTATGAACCGGTAATCAGCATAAATATAACTGCGGAAGGTTACACGGTTAAGTTCCGGCCCACAGTGCCAGCAACTGCCCCGGTTAACCCTGTGTGCGCCGCCTGGTGGTCCCAGGGGATTCTGCTTTTCACTTTTCTTATAATATTCTTTATCATACCAATCTGAGCACCACTCCCACACATTACCTGTCATATCATATAGACCGAGCTTATTAGGTTCAAAACTTCCAACCGGAGCAGTAAACAGATACCCGTCATCATACCCTTCCCAGGTTATCCAACGGGAAAATGTCTTTTTTGTTGTCTTATCTGCTACATTACCTGAAGGTTCTCCATTACCCCAACTGTATTTATATTTCTTACCCCTGCTCCTTGCCGCATACTCCCACTCTGCCTCAGTGGAAAGCCGAAAACTTTTTCCTGATTTTATATTCAACCACTTTATAAATCCCTGTGTATCGTTCCAGCTCACACCCACAACGGGCTGAGATTCTGTCTGTAAAAATCCGGTATTATCCCAGTATACATCAACTTTCTTTTCCCATTCTTCACCATCCCAGTGCTGCATTCCACCTTTCTCTTCTGCTTCGGTTTTGTAGCCGGTATCATCAACGAACATCCTGAACTCTCCCACCGTCACCTCATACTTCCCGATACAGAAATCATCCACGCAAACCTTATGTACCGGCTTTTCATCTTTATTCCCATCATCAAATCTATTGCCCATTTTAAAACACCCGCCTTTTATCAACACCATATTCTTCTCTATTTGCATCAATACTTCTGTTAGTGTATGTTCTTCCTCACCCTCCTTATCATCAAACTTATTAACCAGATTAAGGGCCGTCTTGTAATATTTTCCATTTTCTCCCGCTAATTTCAGGTACCTTTTCAGGCTTATCAGAGACTTCTCATAATCCCCCATTTTGTAAAGTACCAGACCGTACTGGAAATAAAATTTATCCGGTAGTTTTACTCCCATCCTCATCAGTTTTCCAAAATCTTTAACAGCCTCTTCCCATTTCTCTGCTACGATATTTTCTTTCGCAGAGGTGATTAATTTGTCCATCCGGACTTTAACAGTCAATTCTTTGTCACTGGCAATTACCGTAGTCACAGATAAAAAGAGATGACAATATATTATACATGCCGCAATAAGATGCGGCATTGTGCCAAGTTGTCTATGAATAATTTGAAATATCTGCATGCCTTACGCCCTAATCATTGACGTTGTAATTCTAACCTCATCCTCTATCACCAGAAAGGTTCCTTACGGTGTCATGGCAAGGCGGAAACCGATGTCAAATCCCCTACCTACCGGTGTATACCCAACACGATTTGCCGCGCGAAGCACCTTCGGAGTGTTGTCACAGCTTCCACCACGAACAACCCGGTTAGTACCTTTTAATGGCCCTCCTGGATTATTGACCTGGCTTTTTTGATAATAACCGTCCTCATGCCAATCCATTACCCACTCCCAGATATTCCCACTCATATCATACAACCCAAATGCATTTGGGTTTTTCTGACCTACGGGATGTGTTCTATTACCGGAATTGTCTTTGTACCAGGCATATTCACCAAGCTTTGATTCATGACCGGTCCCTGACCATTTCTCCTGCCGCCCTCCGCTTCTTGCCGCATATTCCCACTCAGCCTCTGTAGGCAATCGGCAGTTATAACCTGTCTGCTTAGAAACCCATTCAGTAAATTCAGTTGCGCCGTGCCATGAAACGCAGGCAACAGGATGGTCCTCATATCCTGGCATTATCCGATAATGTCCAATATCCCCTGAAATATAACAGTGTTCTTTTTCGTTAATGGTAAACCAAAGCTCTCTATTCACATTCCTCTTATCCACATCATTCAAGAATACGACAAACTGCCTGTTAGTTATCTCATATTTCCCTAAATAGTAATTATCCACACATACCTTATGTGCCGGTTTTTCATCTTTATCACCACCATCAAATGTATTGCCCATACTAAAACACCCGCCCTTAATAAACACCATACTCCCTGCTACCTGCTCTAACTCATCATCCCCGGCAAATACGGCAGTCATACAAACAACAAAAGTGTACAGTATTATCAATGTAGCAATAAGTTGTCGCACTATGTTTCGTTGTCTATTAATAATTCGAATTACTTTCATATCCTGAGATTTCTTAATAAATAAAATTCAAATTTATTTAGTTTCTGTTGTGGAGACACGATATTGTCAACATGAACTTGTTCAGCCGAATGACATAATCTGGCAGATACCAATTCGGACATACAATGCCTGGCCCTATCGATTGAATCAATAGAGGAGTTATTCAGATGATTACTTATTGTGTATGGCTGGAAAGATAAATATATAAAAGAGAGAGACAAATGAGATATACTTTACATTATGGAATAAAATTACGGTATCTCCTATAATTCATCGATCTCTTCAGGCTTGGACTTTTCTAATTTTTTCTGTTCTTTTTTCGCTCTTTCCGCTTTTTTCTGCTTTTTTTCCCTCTCCTCTGCCTTAATGTACTGCTCTACTCTATATACCAATGCCAGTAAATCATGGCCGGTAAGATATGTTTTATTATGACCATCCGGTACGACACCCTTGTGCCGAAATTCTAAATAGGCATAGCGCTTACCCATACCAATATCAGGTAGTCCCTTACCATTCTTTATCTTAAGTGTTCTTGATATTAAGTTAGCAAAGCTGTTGGCTGCTGCTATTACACGCATGGTTAGACCGCCTTTCATCTTGACTACCTTACATGCCATGTAAGATATTACACCCCGAGTAAGAGGTTTTTCTGCCTCATATTTCCATCTCTTTCCTATGATACCCTTTTCTTTAAGCTCTACCACTACCTCTTCGAATGTCATTGTCTCAGAAGATACATTAGCGAAATAAGAAATTGCTCTGCAACCATCTTCGTATGTAGCAATACCCCTGTCAACCAGGTCCCTGTATATATTATCACTTGCAGATACAACTTTACATTGCAGCAAGAGGAGTAATAATAAGTACAAAAATATTTTATGTCTTCTAATAAACATAAGTGCTGTATTACTTTCCCATAGATCCTTTACATCTAACCATGGTGTTATTCTAAAAAATTATACAGGCTGGAAGCCTGTGCCACCATATTCCGTTTATCATACCACCATTTTTCAATAGCTTAATTCATATCTAACTATGGTCCAACAAACATGTTGAACCAGCAGGAGAGTAGCTGAACAAGCATCCCTGGCTGTATTTTACCTACCCTAACTAAAACTGGAACATTATCGTCGCCATCACAAAGTCTCTCGCGTCCTTATCACTGTATGCATTACCAGGATAAAATCTTCCGTAATTTATTGATGCGCTCAGATCAGAGAAAATCTGCCATGTAATATTAACGTCAAACTCCTTACCAAGATTCCTTATTGGCCTGTCAGCCCTGGTATCAGAAATAGCACTCTTTTTTTCATCTTTCCTGAAAAGAAAATAGTTTACCTCCACGTTAACACTTTTGCTCTTCACAACTTCCAAGGGCGTAAAGGAAAATCCCAGCTTGACCATTCTCAGATTGGATATACGCGCAGCAAGAGTAAGCCCTGTGTCTATATATCCGAAAGTTAAGAAATTCCTGTCCGTAGTACCCTCTTTATTTCCACCACCTGTCGTATTGGTAACTCTCCCGATACGGTCCTTATCTCCGGAACCAAACGCATATTCAGCGCTGAAGGTAGGATGGGTAATTTTGTTATAAGTGTAATGTAAAGAGGCGTCGAGGGCCCACGCCTCTATCCGTTCGTTGTCAGGTGAATAGCCTCTCGCTACTGCCGCCTGTGGGAAACCTTTACCACGCTGCATAATTCCCTCTATTTCGTAGAAAAGGTTATTCATGATTTGGCCTCGTGAGCCAATTCCATAATATTTGGAGTCGTATCCATAGTCCTGATCAGGATCTTCGATATTCTCTCTGTTATGATCTTCCTGTATGAGTGCGAATAGATAAGGCACATGTCGTCTAAAGCCCTTATACTTCGCTTCCACACCGAAAAAGTACCTCCTGCTGGAGCGAAATCCCGGTACGCTGAAGTCGATATTCTCCTCATCAATAAGATTTTTGAAACCGAATAATTTCAAATCAACCCATTTACTCATTACGTCAAGCTGTACACCATTAGCCCTTTTCACATAAGCCAACTGACTCCCAATAGACGAGCGAAATCGTCCCGCCGTTAATTGTATTTGAGCAGGTATCTCATAATCGAAATATTTCTTAAGGGCTCTGTCTATATGTATGGTATACGTACCCTGATCAAATCCCTCTTCCATATTCCACTTAAACTGGTTTTCCGTACTCCTGTACTCGTCTCCACTGTTCCAGTCAATTTGCTGTCCGTGAAATCTCACATAGAAACTATGAATATCATCCAGGTTTAAACTACCCCATAAGTAAAAATTGTTGGCCCTCTGTGTCCTGCGTTTGTCGGAAATACGCTCGTTATCAATATCATCATAGGTGAGGAACATGAATCTTTCAGAACCTCCCCAGTCCCAGAGAAGGTGTTGCGACATTTCACGTCTGAGATCAAGCGCGTGCGCCGTCTCCAAATCCAATCTCTGTTGCCGTATCCTAAGCGCTTCCATTTGCGCGGAACTCTGCGCATGTGCGGAAACAGTAAAAGCAAACGTGAGAAATATGAATATAATTAAATAAAAGGGGTCAGGTCTCAACATTTAACATTTACTTTCTTTTTGAAAGCGTTTCTCCGTGTTTCTTGTTATAGAAAATATCATTTTGTTTATCCTTGCTTCGTCTTCATATTTTTTACTTACCTGAGATATTGCCGCATAATCCATTTTGGAAAATTTACCTATTTTTTAAGTTTTAGTACGCAAGCATGTATTCGTATTTCTTCCTTCGTATTCCTTTGTAATATTGTCAATTGATGATATATACTTTTTGTTTATTAAAATATCCCCCTCTGTCCAATATTAAATGTTAAGACCTGACCCCTTTATTCCTTTCTGTAGCCGGTGTTTACCGAGTCTTTATACATTCCGCCAGCTTCTACTTTTTTAATTTCACGACCTTTTAATGATGTACTAAGAGAAGGTGTCACTATCTTATAATCATTCTTAAATGGAGATCCCTCATTTAACGTGCTTACTACTGAACCGACATCCAGCTTTACCCTTGTAGTCAAAACATTGCCGGATTTAAAGAATTTTTCAACAGTCAGACACGTAAAAGAGTTAACCATGGAAACGCTGCTATCGGCAAAATCGAGGGACACGCTGGATAACGGACCTGTACGGACCTGTGTTTCTTCTGAAAAAGTATCACCTGTTATTAGCGGTATCCATTCAGATGTATTTGGGGGCATTATTTCCACATCACCCTCTACACTCTTTGCGGTAATATTGAGCTTCTCTTCGGCCTGCGCATGCGCAGAAAGGACAAAAATAAACATAAAAAAGATAATATAGGGGTCAGGTCTCAACATTTAACATTAGCCTCCTTATTTAAGCGTTTCTCCGCTTTTCTCATTATAGAAAATATTTTTTTATTTATCTTTGCTTCATCTTCATATCTTTTGCTCGCCTGGGATATCGCTGCATAATCCATTTTGAATAATATACCTATCTCCTTAAGCTTTAAGCACGTATATTTCTTCACGAGATATATTGCTAATTGACGATACTTATTACCTCTCTGTTTGTTAAATATCTCTTCTCTGCTTATTGAAAATATGTTTTTGACTACGTTAATTATCTCTTCCGTTGTATTTGTTACGGCAAGCTTTGTTTCTCCGATTTCTCTCTTCTTGCCCATCAATTTTATTTTCTCTTTGATTTTATCTATATAGGCCTTGCCTCCAATGGCAATTCCCTTAAATGAATCTCCCATCGGATTATCCATATCGGTATTAGTAAGCACAAATCTCTCATACTTCTTTACTGCCTCATCCTGATCAGTATCAAACTGTTTTAAAATAAACCCAATATCCAACCTTTCAATTGATTTCCTTTCTCCCGTATAATCTAAATAACTGCTCCATTCATACTCATTGATATTATCAATAATCCGTGCGCGTACCGGATTTAAATGTATATAAGATGAGAGCTTTGTACTATACGCATCCTCTTCTACAAGGATTGACTTATATCTACCCTGAAATATCACACCCACAATCTTATGTTTTGCCTTAAACCAGTTAGAGTATGAGGCATTAAGATAATGCATTCCATCCGCAATATTGGGCAGGAGCGTTTTGACAAAGAGATGATAGTGATTGTCCATGAGGCAGTAGGCATAACAGACAAATGAATACTTTTCAAATGTCTCATTCATTATCTCAAGAAACTTAGCCTTGTCTGCTTCTGAATAAAAGATATTCTCTCTTCTATTACCTCTCGCGGTTATATGATAAACCGCATCTTTAAAAGATAGTCTTAACGGCCTTGCCATGCGCGTAATCTAACAAAACGCCTGCCAAATGTCAAATGTTGAGACCTGACCCCTCCTTATTGATCCATATTGCCGTGGCAGAAGTGGAATGGGTTTGCTCCTTCCATAGTGTCGCTGCGGATCGTGTGGTCAATGACATCACAAAACGCCTCCTGTACTTCGCTCTTTATTGAGGCGGCGGCAGAGGTGTCATAGATATTGTTCTTGAGTATGCTTACCTTACCCAATGCGCTGTCAATCTGGCTATCTATATCTCTATGTACGGTCGTGTCGCCAAAGTCATTTATGTGATCTTCCATAAAGGCCTTTGCCAGAGTAATCCCTTCTTCGATTGAAGCAAGATTAAGTCTGACCTGATCATCAGCCAGTCTCTTGGAATCTAAAAGGGTATGCGCAATAGCCGCATGCTGCGCGGGCTCCTGCATATCCGCGTGAGTCACAAGCCCCTCCCATGCGCCTTTTAATTTGCCGGATATAACGGTCTTATCTACGTTATTGGGATCACCGATATTTGTCACTATATCAGTAATGACACTATCAATATCTGCAAGAAAGTCATCGTGATCTGCTTGAACTGTCTCATCATTCACGTCTGTATGTTCATCGTCGTGAGTTTCCATGTCACCCCGTATCTTCCTTGCGAAGGCAAGAAGAAAATCCGTGCTCGTCGTTTCTTCAAGTTCTACTATGGAATCACTACCAGTATCAGCAATAAAGATTGAACCGTCTTCACCGACTACAACCCCCTTAGGTTCATTAATCTTTCCACCTGTTGAGGTTTCTGTAGCTATAATCCTTGTGTCACCAGTAACCGGATCGACCTTTAAAACCGAATCTATACCCACCGGAGCACCATCGTCGTTATTGTTAACTACAATTAATAAACCATTACTGTCAATGGTAAGGCCTTCAGGATTATCAAAAATAAGTGTCCCTTCGGTACTCTGGCTGGTTATGACAGAAGTGCTTCCGTTAGAAGGATCTACTTTCATTACACCGTCTACACTATCTTCAGTGATAATAATATCACCATTACTGGCTATTGCAACGCCATTGGGGTCTTCAAGCAAATTACCGGAAGTAGCCAGGTCGGTGATAACAGTTGTTGTCCAGACGCCCGGAGTTGTTTCACTGAGTCTCAAAATCTTTTCTGATGATTCATCAGTTACGATTAAGTCACCATTACTGGCTATCGCAATACCGGAAGGATTTCTAATAATCGATGATCCTTCGGTACTTCTACTGGCTATGACGGAAGTGCTTCCATCAGACGGGTCTACTTTCAATATTGCGTCTATACCAGTACCGTCGTCAGTAATAAAAATATCACCATTAGCGGCTACTGCAACGCCGTTAGGATCTTCGATCAAATTTCCGGATGTGGGTCGATCGGTGATAACTGTTGTTGTCCAGACGCCACTCGGAGTAATTAAGTCATCCAGAGTTTCTTCATGTAATCTCAAAACCTTTTCGGATGATTCATCAACTACGATTAAGTCCCCATTGTTGTCAATGGTAATGTCTTTGGGATTATCCATAAGTTCTACGCCGAGAGAATCTTCGCTGACAACCGTTTTAGCAGCATAGGTTATCAATGCAAGATTCCTGAGCATCAGTGACACGGTATCGCCAAGTATACCAAAGTGGTCCGCTTCTGTTGACCCTACGTACGCGCTGTCGAATGAATTTATTGAAGAGCCTGTGCCCAGTGCGAATGTCTGGTATGGGTCTACCGTGTTGGACGTGCTTGAGACGTATCTTGCATCATTTACCGCCTCGTCTATTGTATTTGCCAAATCAGTTGAAGAGTCATCCCCGGCGTAAAAGAATTCAAAGGTCTTGGTCTCACCCGGCGCTAATGTGTCAAGGTGAAATTGGATTAAGGCATTAAAATCACCAGTACCTGTTCCTATTCCATCAATGTCAACTATTGTTGGATCAAAAGAATTAGGTCTTGATGGAATTTGAGCACGCATTTGATTAAGAGTTGCATCACCGGACACAATCCCAGTAGAACCGTTTGCCAGAAACATACTATCAGTCGCTACGTCAGGAGAACCATTATCAAAGTCTGCTAACCTTCTATATTGAAGACCAAGAATTTGATCATTTCCTGTATTAGTTGCCGTTACTTGAACGGACATTATTTTTTCGCGAGAATATCCTTCAGGTGCCTCGTAAGGTGATGGAATTAGTTTAAACTTATGAGTGATGCTTAAGTTCCCTACCAATGATGGATCAGTTTGAACATATGAGGAGCTGCTTCGTCCTAAGCCAACATTAGATGTATAGGTCTCCATACGCGTCTCATTATGTTTTGTGTATATAGTTGTACCATGAGTTGATGAGTCTGCATCGTTACCGCTTCCAACCTTTGCCACGAAATTATTTCCCCCGGAAAAATAGGAGACACCATACCCCTCAGAAGGTGTGCCGGTAGCCAGGACATCTCCCCCTTCATTACCATTGTTGGTAAACCCATCCATGATCAGACCGACTCCCCCGTTATTATTTGTCAAATTCGGCTCAATTAATGAGCCGTCCCGGCTTATTCCCACGGTCAACGTACCATTGTCTATAACGTTTTCAGTATTAATCGCAAGAGAAGGTATAAAGGCGCCGCCAACACCATTATCCGCCATCATTTGAACGGCATCATTATTGGTGAACGGCTGGAGGAATTTGAATGGATTGTTGCCGGGGGAGACATGGTTGACAAAGCCAGTTAACGCGTCATCCAGGCTGTTTTTTACCGAACGGGCAGTTTCTAAATCCCTTATGTTACCCTTTACCGTGACAATATTTGAGAGAATGCCATCAATAGTTGTTAGTAGATCATCGTGTGGACTGACGCCTTCACCGCTAAAATTATAATTCTCAAGATAGAACTTTGCCTTACCTATAACCGCATCAAGCTCATCAATGTAAAGAGGAACGCTGTCATTCGCCATTTTAAACGCGTCCAGTAAGAGGTGCGAAACATCCAGGTGGCTAAAGACGTCCGCAAGTCCCGCGTGCGCAACAAAGTCATTTCTGACCGACTCAATATCGCCAAATATTTCCGTATTATTGAAAGTATTTGCAATGGAAGCATTTGCATCAATCTTTAAGAGGATGTTATTCAGGGCAGACATAACTCTTATGTGTTCCGAATCAGGAAATGTATCATCGTGTGTAAACAAATTGGCACGCATCATTTCGGCAAAGGCAAAAAGGGCGTCATCATTCGTAGTCTTTTGAAGCTTTACTACACCACTATTACCGCTATCACTTGATACATTTGTGGTAAAGATCGTATCATTGCTGTTAATGGCAATACTGACCAGACTATCAATTATCCCCTCTGTAGTATTCCCGCTGGCAATAAACTTTGTCTTGCCTGTATCAGGGTGCATCTTGAATATTTCATTGCTTAGACCATTTACATAATAGAGGAACCCTCTCTCATCAATCGTAATGTCTACAGGTATGTTAAGATCTCCATTCGTTGAACTATTTGTGGCGAGTCTATATGTCTTACCCGATACGGGATCGACTCTGAGAATTGCATTTGAACTGGAATCGGCAATATACAACATCCCACTTTCGTCAATAGCAACTCCCTCAGGACTAAGAATTCTCCCACCTGAATCATACCCGCCCGTTAATCCGGAAAAGCTGGCTATGGCTTCACCAGTACTTCCATCCGGTGCCAACCTTAATAATCAAGAGCCCATCACATCAGTTACGATCAAATCACCATTACCATCGATTGCAACGTTGGTAGGCATAATGGTCAAGCCCTCTACTTCCATATTATCATTCCAGATTTGTGTAGTAGTCCCATCAGAGGGATCTACCCTGAAAAGTGACTGTCCAAAAACGTCTGTTACGATTAAGTCCCCGTAATCAACACTGGCAGGATTAGTGTCGACCGCAACGCTACCGGGATAATCAAACAATCCCCCTGAAGTGATCAGAGAAGTGCTCCTATCGGATGGGTTTATTCTATAGATCGTATCTGTCTGCACATCGGTAACAATCAAGTCGCCATTAATGTCAAATGCTATACCCCTGGCGCCTGTAGATCCTGCAAAAACAGTAAGATTTTCTGCATGGCTCGAATAGCTCGTATCAGCAAGATGGCCTATCATGAGGGACATGGTATCTGTAATGAATTGAAAATGCTCCCTGCCTTCCGGTGACACTCCGGTAGGTGCCTCAAGGTTAAGTGACCCTGTGCCAAGGGCATATGCCCCCGTGCTTTCATCTAACAACGTACTTGAGACCTCGATATAGGTGGTTGATATCACATCAGCTATACTGTCTGCCAGATTTTGAGAAGCTGTTCTATTGTTAGCCGGATTATCTTCATCAACAGTAGGATTGTCACCGGCGATAATCACCGGAAAGGTTATACTTTCACCCGGCCCTAAAGTACCCAGGTCCATCTGGATTACGGCCGCATTGTCACCTACATCCGTACCAGGATTATTCGCAATAGGATCATTACCTTCATATGAAGGGTCCAATCCCACGTCATCCCAATATGGCGACTCAACGTCGTCGACAAGCTCATCATCCGGGTCAGGAATGGGAACGTCAAATTGATCAAAATAGCTCTCATTCGAATAAAAATAACTATAACCATAATAATCGTTCACTTTATCCCCACCAATATCAAAGTCAGTCTTTCTTCGGTATCTCAGATCCGATATGGTCCGGACTCCCATATTCGTTATGGTTATCTCTGCTATTAAGACGTTAGCACCGCTATTTTCACTCTCGACAAGCCGATAGGCGTGGGAAATTTGCACGTCATCGAACGAGGTGTTTGCCGTAACACTATTACCATCTGAACGTGAATAGAACGCCTTTCCTTTACTACCATTCACCTCTATATCTTCTGCTATTAAACCTTCATTGAGTGCCGTTCCTACAGCATCCGGGTAAACATCACTTCCACCACCGAAGGTGGCACGAAGCGCTCCGTTAACGCCCGGCTTATCAAAGCTAATGCCAAAACCATCATCAAACAGGATGCCCCGGTCTTCCTCATTAAGTCCGTTATTCAATATACTGGGCGCAAGACCTTTTTTACCATCAGCAAATCCACGGATACTTCCCTCAGGACCAATGTCAATGTGTGTGAAAAAGTCGTTTCCAATCACTACAGAGTTGGGGTTCTCCGGTATGGAAAAACCGCCTACTCCGTAATAATTCATCAGTTCCAGTCCTTCGCTCGATGACATTACATCACCATTTCTCTCTCCATTTGGCGAGTGTGGTTCGAACGGGTTATGGACAAGCTCATTATGGCTGTGTGAGCGCTCCTGATCGGTAAAAAGCATGTGGTCGATAACATCGATAAAAGCCCCCTCCACACCACTCTGTATTAATGCAGCCATGTTAATATCATAGATATCAGTCTGGAGGGAATCTATATTTGACGCGATACTGTTAACTTGTGACAGTAGATATCTATGAACGGTTGTGTTACCGGAGTTAACTATATGATTTTGCAGAGAGGCCTGGGCCAGGCCGATCTCCGTATCAATAGCGGCAAGATTAAGCCTGACCTGATCATCCGCCAGTCTCTTCGAATCTAAAAGAAGATGCGCGATAGAGGCATGCTCTACCGGCTCCTGCATGTCGGCATGCTCTGCCAGAAGATCTCTCGTCGTCCGCAATGAATCAAATATGTCCTGTCTGCTCACCCAGATACCCGGGTTATCAGGATTATTCAGATTGCTCTCTATATCAGCAATAACACCGTCCAGATCATCAATAAAGAGCTGGTGTGCCAGATCATCAATAATCGAATCCGAATATATTTCATTGTGCGCAACCATATCGGCCCGAATTTTTTCTGCAAGAGCAAGCAGGGATTCGGAGCTCGTCGTCTCGACAAGTTTTACTATAGAGTTATTACCTACTTCATTTTCAGTAACAAAAAAGATTGAACCGTCACTATCATTAAATGCAATGTCCGTCGGCAAAATACTGCCTTCCTTCACGTGTTCAACAAGGGCATCATCAATATAAGAACCTACTACATTTCCCAATGCTATTATCCTCTTTGTGTCGCCACTAACTGGGTCAATTATCAAGATCGAGCCAGCCATAGACGAGAACCCGTCATCATCAACAGCAGAAGAACTGTCAGATACTATTAAAAGTCCATTGCTGTCAATTGCGATACCTTGAGGGTCATGAATAATCTCTTCTCCTTGAGAAGTGATGAACTCACTGGCGACCATCGCAGTCTTCCCGGTTATGGGGTCTACTCTGAGTATCGCAGAACTCCCATCGACTACGATTATGTTACCATTACTGTCAATTGCTACGGATACCGGGTTTGTAAATAATCCAGGCGAACGGGAAGAATCGGTAACGACAGAAACAGAATCTTCGTAACCGGTAGGAGACGATACATCCTTCTTTATTCTCAAAACAGCATCTGAACCCCAGTCTGTTACAATTAAGTCCCCATAATTAGGGCTTCCAGGATCAATGTCGACTACAATGCCGGAAGGAGAATCAATCAATCCACCGGAACCAGCAACATCAGCAATAACTGTTGTTACTCCGGTAGTTGGATTTACCTTCAAGATATTCCGAGAGCCGTTGTCTGCTATGATAAAGTTTCCATCAATGTCAACTGCTATCTTTTGTGGAGCAAGAATCAGTCCCTCTGCGGAGGTAATATCAAGAAACGCATCGTCAAGATATGCATCATTGTTGGATCCCTGAAATCTCTGGGCATGAAAACCATAATCAATATATCGTGTTCCCACCAGTAAATCAGTAGAACCTTCCTTCAGAACCCAGGTATGATTTGAATAGAACCAATCATGATCCATTGAGCCTAAAGCTTGCAATGACGTATCTCTCATAACAATCTCAATTTTCCCTCTGTCAGTTTGTGTATTCCATCCGGACTGCCAACCACCAAAATTTAGAGTAAGCACATTAGAATCAAGTTCTCCTATCGCAAAACCTTCATCCAACAAATCTATTGTCTGAAAAGTATAGCTAGAAGATGTACCATTGGCACCACCCATCAAATATTTGATTCCGCTATGAGGTGAAGGGCTACCAGTTCGTATAGCAGCATTATCTGTCGTCCAATCAGTAAGACTTGACTCAAAGCCAGGGTTATTTAACAAGTTGACATCATCTGTAATGACACTTACCGTATCCTGATGACCGCTTGGAAATGCACCGTCTTTCTCAATTTTCAAAACCGACGCTGAAGACGCATCGGTTACAATCAAGTCCCCGTTACCATCAATTACTATACCTGAAGGATCATCAATCAATCCCCCCGTTCCCACCGCATCGACAACCGTCAAGGCCGTATACTTTGCCTTTGCCATGTTCTGGATCATCAATGTCATCGTATCGGTGAAGATATTAAAGTAGCTCGCCTCTCTTGATGCCACGTCAGCCCTGTCGAATGATGCTATATCCGTGCCCGTACCCAGTGCAAACGCAGGGTATACGAATTCAGTACTGGATGTGCTGGATACGTATCTCGCATCGGTAACGGTCTCACCTATTGTATTTGACAAGTCATCCGTAGAATTATCACCCGCGTAAAAGAACTCAAATGTCTTGCTCTCTCCCGGCCCCAAAGTAGTAAGATCAAACTGGATCAGGGCATCGAGGTCACCGGCATAAGTACTGGGGAAGTTATTACCAACACTGGTCGTCGGATCTAAACTGGGGGGATCAGGGTCAGCGGAAGTTCCATCAACGTTAGGCGCCCCAGTCACGTTAAGATCACTCGAAATACCATCATCATGAACCGTAAAAAAGCTATCATCATTTGTTACAGGGCTGCCGCTATCAATATTCGCAAGCCTTCTATAAAGGAGGTCTGTGATGGTATTATCACCCGTATTAGTCACAGTCACCTCTACAGACATTACATTCTCCCTGCTGTCACCTTCAGGAGCATTGTCTGCTTGCGGCAGGAGCTTGAACTGGTGGGTTACAGCCAGATCTCCTGCTTGTAAAGGATCATTTCTGTCTACTCCCACTTGAGAGGCAAATGTCTCCATACGTCTCTTATTATGTTTGGTATAAATAGTGGTACCATGAGTTGAGGAGTCTGCTCCACCGCCACTTCCAACCTTTGCCACAAAATCTCCAGCTGCCAAACCCTGATCATCAAGAGTTCGATAACTGACACCATATCCATCTTCGGTCAGCACGTCTCCTCCTAATTCACCCATATTCGTAAACCCCTTCATCCTTAATCCGGTACCAAATTCAAAATCAGCTTCTTCTATCAATGAGCCATCTGTGTTTACTCCCGCCGATAGGGTACCATTATCTATAACGGGTCTGGAATTAAGGGCAAGAGCCGGATCAAAGACACCACCTACACCGTTATCAAACATCATGTTAACGGCGTCGGTATTGGTAAAAGGCTGTAGGGAATGGAACGGATTGTTGCCGAGCGAGACGTGGTCAACAAGATTCGTCAATAAACTTTCTATACCCTGCCTTACATCATTATCAGTGGCCTCATCCGTTGAATCACCATCCCTTAAGATTGTAATATCAAAGAGAATAGGACTAAATAGTTCAATCAGATCACCATCAGCCGCATCACCATCATCATTACTATGGGTTGTAAGGTAGGCTTCCGCCTTACTCAGGTTTGCCTCTATTTCATCCAGATGAAGGCTCACACTATCATCGGCCAGCTTAAGCGCATCCAATAATAGATGTGTAACCGTTGTATGACTGGCGAGTGAATCCGGAAAACCTGCCTGTGCAATAAAGTTATTCCTGATAGTCTCCAGATCATTAAACAGTTCCGTAGCCGGTATATAAAGTTCGGCATGATTTACACCGTTATTACTTAGGCCATCATCACCAAGGGGACCTACATCCACATTATTTTGAAGCTTTGCTATGACGCCATCCAGGGCTGTTATAATTCCCGCGTTAGCAGGATCAGAAAATTCCTGGTCATGCGCGACTATATCAGCACGCAGTTTAAGTGCCTGCGCGTGAAGCGTTTTATCATTGGTAGTTTTCAGGAGCCTTACTATTCCGTTGGTAGCAGAAGAGACGTATATTTCTCCATCACCGTCTATGGCAATACCGGTGGGGTCGGAAAGCAATCCGCCGGTAGTATCCGCACTGGCAAGGAACTTTGTTTCACCCGTTAAAGGATTCACCTTAAATACAGAGTTATTGCCGGCATCTACAAAATAGAGGAACCCGTCACTGCCAACCGTAATGTCTACCGGTTCGTTGATATCCCAGTCTGAAGAACGTTCTGTGGCAATCCTGTTCGTCTCCCCCGTTAACTGATCAATCCTGAGAATAGCGTCGAAGCCGTTCTCAACAACATACAACATTGTCCCGTCCTGGCTAAATGCAATGGCCTGAGGTTCATCAAGCCTGCCGCCTGTAGAGTTCTCATTGGCAATTGTTGAAATTCCTTCAGCATACTTGATAATAGAGTCAGAACCGCTATCAGAAATGAAATATGGCCCACCATTAACCGCAATACCTGTAGGATTATTTATCCCATCTGTTGCATCCGCAATAGTATTGATGAAACTTCCATCCAGCTGCATTTCCAAGATACTTTTAGAACCGCTGTCAGTGACAAGAAGAAAGAATCCATCGTTATTTGCAATTCCTGTAGGATTATTTATCCCGTCTGCTGCGTCAGCAATGGTATTGACAGTTCCGTCCGGAAGCACTTCCAAGACCCTTTGTGAACCGCTATCAGTGACAAATACGCTTCCATCAATGCTACCAATTGCAATGTCTGTAAGATTTACTAACCCGTCAGTAGAATCTGCGATAACTTTGGCATGGCTTGAATAGGTCGTCTCCGCGAGGAGACCTATCATGGTTGATAACGTATCTGATATGATATTAAAGGCACTGATGTCCTCATTCTCCGCATCTATCGGTACATAGAGCTGCGAATCATTACCGGAACCAAGGGCGAATGTTGCATTAGCATTTGAAGGGTCTGAAACCTCGATATAGGTTGTAGAACCAACTCTGCCTATGTTCTGTAATAAATTTTCAGATGCTGTTCTGTTATTACCGGGATCAAGTTCATCGATAGTAGGATTATCCGCAGCGAAAAAGACCGGGAACGTTATACTCTGATCAGGCTCCAACTCCCCGAGGTCCATCTGGAATACGGCGGCATTGTCTTCCGTATGCGGTCCCGGATCACTATTCGTTATGTCAATACCGAGAGGATCATTTCCCACCGTGCCAAAAAAAGGAGCAGATACAGACTCTATCAGCGTATCTCCCGGATCAATAGAGGGTACAATAAATCTGTCTATAGGCTCATCCTCCGGATTTACCGTCCAATCAGTCTCATCAATATCAAAATCAGCCTTTTTTCTGTATTTCAGGTTCCGTATAGTCTCACTGCCCGTATTTGTGATTGTTACATCTACTACCAATACATTGTGGCTATCGGTAATCAAGTCGTCCAGTCGGTATTCATGAGAAACAAGCAGATCGTCGAATGAGGTATTTGCGGTAACACTATTACCGGTTGCCCGTGAGTAGAAAGAGGTGCCTTTTGTACCACCCTGTTCAATATTCGGACCTTCATCATCAGCAGAATCCCCATCATGATCTCTAAACGTGGTGACAAGGGCTCCGGAATCACCTTTAGTAAAACTTAAACCAAAACCGTCATCAGCCATAATACCCTGATCACCGTTATCATTGTCAACAATACTCACTTCAAGGCCATCTTCCCCTGGACCACCATTACCACTACCATGGATATAACCGGACGGGCTGATATCAATCGACTCAAACAGGTCATTCCCGATTACCACGGAACTCGTCTTCTCCGGGATGGCAAAACCACCAACACCATAATAATTCATGAGGGCTAATGCCTGGCTATCTTCGTTTAAAATATTATTGACCGTAATCGTAAATGCCTGTATCGGTGAGGTATTCACTCCTCCATTAGCGATACCACCGTTGTCCTGCAAGAAAATAGATAAAATAGCAGTACCCGGGGTGCTGTCTGCCAGCGTATAGGAGAGCTCTCCTGTATCGGGGTCTATGGTCGGTTGTACGGAAAAGAGCGAATTGTTGTCATTCGTCACATCAAACGTTAATACCTGGCCGGATTCATCCGAAGGACCTGCCGCTATACCGGTTGCCCAGCCGCTTACCGATACAGCACCGGAATCCTCATTCACCGACTGATCGTCTCCGAGAGTAAATAGGGGCACGTCATTCACCGGGTTGATATTTATCGTAAACGTATCCGAAAACGTCTTAGGATCAACTATAAGTACTCCATTAATTACCGATGTACCATCGTCTATTAAAGAAACCGTCAAATCAGTACTACCATTAGCGTCTTCTTTTGGAGTAAAGGACAATTGACCACTCCCATCTATCGCCGGCATTCCCCAAGCCTCAAACAGATCTTGATTATAGTTTGTTATCTCAAAGTCCCATGATTGGCCGGATTCATTAGCAGGACCGGTAGATATGTTACTCGGCCAGTCATTCACATTCTGTGACCCGGCATCCTCAAATACCGTCTGGTCTCCCCCTTTGGTGAAAACAGGTATATCATTTATAGGGTTAATTGTAAGCGAAAACGTCTGGTCCCCGGACGTATCCTCTCCCCCGTTTGGAGTCCCGCCATCATCAGATAAGTTAACCGTTATATTCGCAGTTCCAAAGGCGTCGTCAGCAGGTTGATAGGTTAAATTTCCCTGAGCGTTTAGAGAAGGTTGTACTGAGAAAAACGAATTATTGTCGTTCGTTACATCAAATGTCAGCGTCTGAGAAGATTCATTAGCAGCTCCTTCGAAAATTCCCGTTGCCCAGCCATTTACCGCTGCAGCGCCGGAATCTTCATTTACCGCCTGATCACTCCCCTTGGTGAACTCAGGCATATCATTTACCGGATTAATCGTTAAAGCAAACGTCTGGTTCGCGGATGTATCCACTCCATTGTTTTCCGTGCCGCCACTGTCCTGCACATTCATCGTTACCGTAGCCTCTCCAAACGCATCAGCGGCAGGCGTATACGTCAGCTTTCCATTTGCATCTATAAATGGCTGTACAGAAAAGAGGTCAGTATTGGTGTTATTCACAACATTAAAGCCAAAAAGAGTCTGTTCAGACTCATTCTCAGGACCAGGGTCGAAACCAGTCGCCCAGCCGGTGACATCTCCGGCACTAGAATCCTCATTTACCGTCTGATCACTACCTTTGGTGAAATCCGGTGCATCGTTTACCGGATTAATCGTCAATGCAAACATCTGGTTGGTGGATGTGTCCACTCCATTGTTTTCCGTGCCGCCACTGTCCTGTACATTCATCGTTACCGTAGCTTCTCCAAATGCATCAGCGGCAGGCGTATACGTCAGCTTTCCATTTGCATCTATAAACGGCTGTACAGAAAAGAGATCGGTGTTGGTGTTATTCACAACATTAAAACCTAAAAGTGTCTGTCCAGACTCATTCTCAGGACCAGGGTCGAAACCAGTCGCCCAGCCGGTGACATCTCCGGCACTAGAATCCTCATTTACCGTCTGGTCACTACCTATGCTAAAATCCGGCATATCATTTACCGGATTAATCGTCAATGCAAACGTCTGGTTCGCGGATGTATCCACTCCATTGTTTTCCGTGCCGCCACTGTCCTGCACATTCATCGTTACCGTAGCCTCTCCAAACGCATCAGCGGCAGGCGTATACGTCAGCTTTCCATTTG
>Ga0233435_1000310_pt1 | contig 60071 bp, 57 predicted proteins | sample SI_122_August201_3_FD_182735 | JGI IMG/M metagenome (GOLD analysis project Ga0233435, IMG submission 182735) | Seawater microbial communities from Saanich Inlet, British Columbia, Canada - SI_122_August2016_135_MG | ecosystem: Environmental > Aquatic > Marine > Inlet | place: Canada: British...
TTTTCTTCAGCTGCTGCTGCTGCTTCTTCAGCTGGCTTTTCTTCAGCTGCGGGTGCTGCTTCTTCAGCTGGCTTTTCTTCAGCTGCGGGTGCTGCTTCTTCAGCTGGCTTTTCTTCAGTGGCTTTAATGATTTTTATTATTATATTATCTTCTTTTTGTATGATTAAATCATGAATTTTTAGTACAATTTCATCTGTCTTCTGATGTTGTATTTTATTACAAGAAAGATCTTCTTGTTTATCGGGCTTTTTATCATCTGTTGCGGGCGGACGGAGTTCTAAAAATTCCTTTATAGTTTTATACAACTCATCGTCGCGGACTTTATTAGTGTCGTCTTTATAATACTCTATTATTTTACCATATAATTCTTTATTCTTGCTATCATTAATAGTATTTTTTTCCATGTCCTTCTCATCATCTTCTTTATTATCGATGTTGCATATTGCCATTATTAATACATTAAAAATGCCTTTCCATTCTTTGTTACTGTTTAATCCTTTAATGGTTGAGTTTTTTGATTTATACCCTTTTGAACCAAATTTAATTTTTTTTAACTTTGATCCTATATTTTTCATTCCAGAAGCAGCGGCACTTTTCATTCCAGAAGCGGCGCTTTTCATTCCAGAAGCAGCGCTTTGCGCCATTTCTTTTCCCTTTTTCAGCTTTGTTTTTCCTTGATTCTTTATCGTAATACTAATATTATTAAATTTGATTTCTTCTCCTGAAATATCGTCAAAAGTTTTTTTTAATTCATCTAAGTCATATTTATTATTGTCTAAATTAATATTTGTTACGTTTAGATTGTTTGTACTAATATTATCGAGGAAAGTTTTTAATTTTCCCACAAGGGCTAAGTTGGTGTTACTCAAATCAATGGTTTTAAGTGTTTTGAATTCTTCTTTACCATCTTTTAATAATTCATGAATTTTGGATAAATCATCTGACTTTAGTTCCTTACCCGCAAATGATATAATTTCAATATTTCCCCTACCATAAGCCTTAGTTAGGTCTTTATCTTCATTGGTGGTTTTTTTTATAATATCATTGTGTTTCGATGCTTTAAATCCTTCAATATCCGGGCGGTAAGTTTTAAGTACCTTTGTTGCTTCATTTAGTTTTTTTTCTGCTGCTTTTAATTCTCCATTTGCTTTCTTTAGTTCTTCATTTGCATTTTCTAGTATTTCCTTTGCTGCTTCTAATTCTTTTTTTGCATTTTCTAGTTCTTCATTTGTATATTCTAGTTGTTTTTGGTCTCCTAAGTTTTTTTCCATCTCTTTTTTATCTTTTTCCTTTAAATTTACAATTGATTCTATAGTTTTCTTTTCATTTTCTTTTCCATCTTTCTGTTGCTGTAATTCTTCTGCTGCTTTTTTCTTCTCTTTTTGTTTTTTTAAAGCGTCTTTATACAACTCAAGTGCTTCTTTAAATTGTTCTTTCTTGGAGTCAGGTTTACCACCCTTTTGTTTAAATTTCAATGTTTTGTTTTTAAGATTGTAGGCCCGGCGTTTATTTTTATGTGTTTTATGTTTTTTATTTTTTCTTTTTTTTTTCTTATGAATATAACGTTTGCTTTGATGTTTTGTTCTTTTAATTTTATGTAATCTTTTTTTAGTAATATTCATTTATATACATAAAATTATATTATTTTATTATATATTTACAATGACTAGAAGTAAAATGGGAGCAACTTGTAAGAAAACAGAAGACTGTGGCGAGGATTATCTCCAATGTCTGGATATAAGGGATAAAGGCAATATAATAAAAAATTGCGACAAAGAAGGTGCGAATGGATGTACTAACCCACAAGGTGTTTGTTATCCAATGACAGTCGTAGTTGGTGCTGATTTTGCATCAAATGCAAAAGAAACGGATGCTGTAAAAAAGACAGCCGATAAAAAAAAGAGCGAGGCGGCAAAAATGGCAGCGCTCATAGGTCTAGGTGGGGTCGGACTGATTGCATTTGTTTTTATGGTGAAAAAATTAGCCAGTAAAATCAAAGTACCGAAATAGGAGCCTTAAACATTAATAATAATATTCCTAAAATTTAGGAAATTATTATTTAAGATATAAAAATGTATATATTTTACAATTTGGTGGCGTTGTGTAAATTGTTCAATGTTGGTTTATAGTCGGGTGCCTGGAGGTCAGGGTTGGTTCGAGGCAACATTTTACCAATAATTTCTTCTTCAACTGTTTGAGGGAATTGATTCATAACACTCAAATGTTTCGATTTCCTAACTTCGGAGGGAGAGAAAGTCCTAATTTCTTCTTTTTTAGAACATCTCATAATTAGAACATAAGCAGCAACAATACCCACAATACCCATTAGCATATCTAAACTAAATAAACTAAGAGCAACCATAATAACAACCGCCTTTCCGACAATAGTATCGACTAACATACATACATTGCTAGGAGGAGCAACTTCCAATACAATAAATACAACCATCAATAAAGATAATACTAAATAAGATGGATTACTTGGCATCATTTTTAGTAGATTTTTCATATATGATAATATGATATTTTTTTATTTGCGTAACAAAATTAATTACTGTCGAATAAGATAAACCCTCCCAGCAGAATCGTTATTATTCCAAAAATACTTTTAAATAAACGCGTGTCTATTTTGCTTGTGAAGTAGGATGCCATTGTTCCCACCACGAAAAAGAAGGATATAATTAAAGCATAATTCCATTTAATACATTTTCCACTATTTCCAGAACATATTTCTTTAGCAAAAAAGAAAACGGCTACGATACCGATTGGCAATAACAAAGATGCTAAAGAAGTTCCTATGGCAACCTTATAGTCGCTTATTACATTTAAATAGACCAATAAGGGCACAATTAATATTTTAGCACCGCCTCCAACAAAGGACGCAACAATTCCGGTTAAAGTTCCAATAAACACAAGTTTAAATAGATTATGGTCGATAAATGGAAACATTCCAACAATATTTTTTTTAAGCATGTCGTTGTTGTTAACGAGTTGCACAATTTCGTCAAACATTATATAAATAATTCACATAATTTAAATACATAATTACCATATTATAAGTAAAATGACATCACTCGTACAAGACGAAGATGTTGCAACTTATTTAGGTCAAAAAGGCTACACTATTAAAAAGGAGAATATGATGATACAGGAGCAAAATTTAATAAAAAAAGAATTGATGATGAAACCATTTGTCCCTAAAAATTCCCTCGCTAAACCAAATTCATTTCCAATTTACAGAGAATCTCATAAGAAATTGTATGTTCCCAAATTCTACGGGATCAAAAATTATGGAGAACCAGAAATATCAAAAATAGGATCAGGACAAGCAATAGACATCGAATTTAAAGGGGAATTAAGAGATTATCAGTTGCCGATTGTGGACGCATACATGAAGGCGGCCGAAGAAAAGGGAGGGGGTTTGTTGGAACTACACACCGGGGCAGGTAAAACAGTATGTGGTCTAAGAATAATTTCTAAAATAAAACGTAAGACGCTAATCATAGTCCATAAGGAATTTTTATTGAGACAATGGATAGAACGCATAGAACAATTTCTCCCAAAGGCAACGGTAGGGAGAATACAAGGAAGTATAATAGATATTGAAGGAAAGGATATTGTAATTGGAATGTTGCAAAGCTTGAGTATGAAAGATTATGATATAAAATTATTCAAAGATTTTGGACTAACAATAGTGGACGAGGTACATCATATAAGCAGTGAAGTATTTAGCAGAGCGCTATTTAAAATAGTAAGTCGTTACACGCTGGGATTGTCAGCAACATTAACAAGAAAGGATGGACTAACAAAAGTAATCAAGATGTTTTTGGGAGAGGTTGTATTTAGCAAAAAAAGGAAGGGGGAGAACAAGGTTTTAGTAAAGGCTATTGAGTATATTAGCAATGATGGTGAATTTGAGAATGAAGTCCTGAATTGGCGCGGTCAAATCAATTACACCTCGATGATAAAGAAATTGTGCGAATACAATAGGAGGACTGAATTTTTATTGAAGGTATTGGAAGATACCATTAAAAAGGGGAGTGTAGAAGACCAAATAATGATTTTAGCACACAATAAAAATGTGCTGCGTTATTTACACGACGCAATAAAACATCGCAATATTGCGACTGTTGGGTATTACGTTGGTGGTATGAAGGAACAGGATTTAAAAATAAGCGAAGGGAAGAAGGTTATAATAGGGACGTACGCTATGGCAGAAGAGGGATTGGATATAAAGTCTTTAACGACTTTGCTTATGGCAACACCAAAGGTAAGTGTTAATCAAGCAGTTGGAAGAATATTGAGAAAAAAAGATCATGAAGCGTTGGTATTGGATATAGTGGACGTTCATAGTATATTTCAGAGACATTGGTCGAAGCGGTTAAGATTTTACAAGAAACAGAAGTTCAAGGTGATTAAAACATCTAGCGAGGAATACGACAACGATGAATGGGAGACAATTGTAGAAAGAAAGGACGAAACGCCCTTCACTAAGACAAGTAAAAACAAAAAGAGTAAAAGCAAAAACAGTAAATCAAAAGTGAAAATTAAAAAAATCAAAACAACTCCGTTAAAAATAAAATATGGAACCGAAATATTGAACGGGACTTGTTTAATAGATGACGACGATTGAAAAAAGAAAATCTGTATAATTTATCATAAATATATTTTGTATTTATAATAAATCGCAATATTTGAAATATTTAATATAATATTAGTGTATAAATAATGGCTCATATTAAGGTAGCTGAACTAAAATCGGTAAAAGATAGCAAAACGCCAATCAAGGCAGACGATGTTGTAACCATCGGACAGGATATTGTAAAAATATTCCCATCTGGCGTGAATTTGAAGAATATGGCGGACGCAACAATGAAAGTGTTGACAAAAGTAACAACGCTTTATCATTTGAATGCCGAACAAAAGAAGGACTTAGTTGTTGACATATTATGCTATGTAGTAGACAACACGGACGCAGGTGCTTTGGAATTTTTAGACCCAGTTATTAAAGATATGCTTCCTGGATTAATAGATACTCTTATTATGGTAGATGGTGGAAAACTACACATCGCAAAGCCAAAGCATTGTGCTGATAAGCTGAAGGGGTGTTTTGGTTGCAAGTAATCAACGCGACGTAACCAAATTGTAGTATTCGATCCATTGAAACAGTGTTTGTTTCCTACCAGGTATGCGTGAGCTCAAAATATTATTGTCTAAATAATTATCCAGCACGCGTATATCATCGCTCGAGTTATCATTTGAATAATTTAAAAGACTATCTACATAAGTCGTATAATGGTTGTTCCAATGACACAACATATCGCTTGCTATTTTTTTATTGTAGTATATTTTATGTGCACTGGTGTTATCATTCATATAAGAAACGTTCCAGATGGGAAACATACTAATTTCACACATTACCTTTTTATAGGCATCTCGAAATGTGTCATCGTATTCAAAAATATGTGAGCTTATGGAATTTGGCAGTTTATTAATTCGCTTAAACAGTCCTTCGCCTGACATTAATAATAAATCAATAATATTTAATAATTAATATTATTGATATAGATTTAACTTATTTTTTATAGTTAAGTTATCTTATTTCTTAAAATGGTTGTAGTTATCGACGCAATTAATATTTGTCTTGTTAATGCTGAGTGGACCCAATGAATTCAATGGAGGAGTTGGGTTTGGAGATTCGAATGATGTACCAATAGGGGTATTGTTTCCATACTGACTGTACCCTCCTTTTTGATGCTTCTTGCCTTTCTTACCCTTTTTATGTTTCTTTGTTTTTTTATGTTTGGAAGATTTGCCTTTCTTGTGTTTTTTTGATTTCTTAAGATGTTTTCGTGATTTGCGGGATTTATTTTTTCGCATGGATTTGCTCTTCTTTTTCTTTTTATGTTTTTTCCCGGCACCACACTGAGAACCTACATATCGAGAAACAGGGGCATAGCTTCCTTGGACGGCACTTGCCATTTGACTCCCTTCGTTGGTGTACCCGTACCCAACCCGATTGTTGAATATTGCAACATTTCCATTGAGCCCTTTGCTACCACCACAATGATTGTATTTGGCTGGTCCAGAATAACCATATCCCATATTAGAAGTTGCGTCTACTTTCATAGAATTCATTGTATTTCCATACCCCCCTCCTTTTTGTGATTTTTTCTTGCTACTTTTTGATTTAACGCGTCTTTTTGTGCGTGCTTTATGTGATTTAGTATGTACCATTATATACTAACTTTATAAATTTATTTTTCTAAAAAGATTAATTCCTCTTTTTTTGTAACAGGTTCTTCTGTCAATTTCAATGGCTCCCATTTCTTGAATTTCTTATTGTATACGCACCTAATATTATGCGTTTTGTTTAAAATGAATTTATCGTCACTTGTATTTTCAAACGTGTCTTCATCTTCGCTCTCTTCTATCAAGTCAATATCATCGTTTTCTCTTATGCGTCTAAATAATTTATTCATAAATTTGCTTGTTTTGATATTCCCAACATAAGCATATCCTACATTTTCTAAATCACCCTTATTGTCACAGAATAATGTATAAATGTCCGTTTGTCTTTCTGACGATATACTAAACACAGCGTAATGTATTTTGCGGACTGTGATTTTTTCATTCAAATATATATTCTCCGTCCATGATCGGTGCTGTATACAGTAAATGTTATATGGTAATTTATCCAATTTTGATAAAATGCTCTTGTGTGAATCATTGATAATGGGTAGTTTAAACAAATACTCCTGTTTAAGATATATATTATGGGACAGGTGTTGATTGAGAATTCTACAAATAAGGTTTAATTTATTATATTGAGATTCGAATAGAATCCGTTTATTTTTATAATAAAATATATTTTCAACACTAAATATATTATTTCCCTGTAATAGGACATGAGTTCCATATAATATAGTTCCAATACCAGAACATAAAATAGGATCAAAATTACATGGGATTATTTTAATGTGTTGTATGTTTTTTGTTTTAAAAAGATAATTTAAACTGACACAAACAGGGCGTCCATTTAAATAAGTAAACCAAATAAAAAATTTTTTACCGGTCGGAATTACGACATAAAATCTATTTTTAACGTCAACCTTATTATGCAAAGTTTTTTCATAAAAAGGTTTTATTTTTGGAAATTGGGAAATCAAATATTTGCGTTCTTTATTCAATAACATTATATTTATAACCATAAATGCTTTTAAATATATTTATTATATTAATTATTGTATCAATACAATTTTTATAAAGGATTGGTGTATATAACACGTTCGGTATATTTAATAAGTGGAAAAATTACTATCCCCGCGGCTATTAATGTCATGACTTGTAATATTAGTCGGCAGTGTTGAATTGGTTGACATTGTTGAATTATTGTTTGAATGTTTCAAATCTTTTAAATAACTCTTAAGCTCATCCTTCATAACAGATGTCTTATCTTGAGAATTATCTACAATCTTTTCAGAATTATTTGGAGAACTCCCATGTTTATTAATATTTATTTTTTCATAAATTTCTTTGTATTGTTCCCTTGGTTGATTAACTAAATCCTTCGTTTTTGGTGTAGTAAGGTTTGTTTTGAGAAATATATAAATATAATGCATGCATAAAATTAGTATTAATGAGATAATTATTCTTTGTAATACCCAAAATAACATATACATATTAAAATATTAACTTTGCCAATAAATAACTCATCGTCTCTTGAAACGAATAATCACTTTCTTGTAAATGGGAGAGAAAGTATACATCACACATCTCTCCCTTATCTGTTTTTTCAACTATAAAAGATACATTACATTTCTCATTCAACTTGTATATATCCTTTTCAACATTCATGTTTATATGATTTACTGGTATAGAAAATGTCTTCTTTTTCACCCATTTATTGTTGTCAACATACATTGTATATTTGTCTAAATATTTTTCCAATTTGTAGTAACAATTCTCGTTCGATGCCTGGTCTGTATTTATAAAATTATGGTAATATTGGTTGTTATAAATAGTAAAATAACCATTATCAGATAATATAATATTATTACTTTCATTTTCATAGTATATATCATTTTTAAGTCTATTAAAATTAATTTTATTTAAATCAAGTTCTTCAATATAGTATTTCATTAAATATATATATTTCAAACTATTTAAACCGATTTGGTAATAGATTTATATATATGGTAAAAATAATTATGGTAAATAAAAATGCTTCGATAAATGAAAAATCTGTAAAATCAATGGATTTGGCTACGTTGTATAAGAAATGTAATTTGAAATCGAGTGCTAATTTTGATAAACGTCATACATGGAAGGTGGGAACTTCCTTTTATTCTGTTTATGCAAAGGACGGTGGTAGGGCAAACAGTGAAAATAAATATGACTTACCGCCTCCCATAGACGACGCGTTGTATTTTAACACAATGGTAGTTATTAAACATACTGGGCCACAGGCGACTAATGATACAGTCGTTGATTTAACAAAGGAAGAATGGGGGACAACATACGAAACATTGTTTGGTGGGTTTGAAGATTTGGATCATTCCGAAGAAATGAGCGAAGAAGAGGAAGACATTTCAGAAAGTGAAAAAACAAAGGAAGGATATCATAAGGATGGTTTCGTAGTGGATGATAACGAAGAGGATGACGAAGAGTATATCCCGATTGACGAAGAAGACGATGAAGATTTAGAAGAAAGCACTAGTTACGATGAAGAAGAAGGTGAAGAAATTGGAGAAGAGGAAGGAGAAACCAGCGAAGAAGAGGAAGAAGAGAGTAGCGAAGAGGAGGAAAGCAGTGATGATGAATATTATTCAGAATTAAGCGAGGATAGTTATTGCTCGTCCAGTGAAGAAAAATGATAAAATAAAATTGAATTAAACATATTATTGATATTAATATATTTAATGAGAGTAGAAAACCCCCAATCATTTCGCGAAAATGTCGCTGAAACTTTTAAAATTACATTTGGAATCACAGAGGACCATCTGGCGAAAAATATAGAAATTAGTATATTTAATTACACGTTAAACGAATCGGGTAAGAAAAAGATAGTAAAAAAATGGGAGAATAAGTATTTCGTCCAATTGTATGTGAACCGATTTAGAACACTTATTAATAACATGAAAAATAACGAGGAATTATTAGAATCAATAAGGGGCAAAAAATTATCCAAAAAAGCACTTGAAAATTTGTCACATCATGAAATGAATCCTAGTATATGGCGTTCATTGATAGAAGCAAAAATTAAAAGAGATAAGAATATGACATCGGACAATATGATGGCGGCCACCGACCAATTCAAATGTTATAAGTGTAATAAGAGAAAATGTACTTATTATGAAATGCAAACCAGGAGCGCGGATGAGCCAATGACGACGTTTGTAACCTGTCTTAGTTGTGGCAATAGATGGAAATGTTAGAAGACAAAGTATACAACATATTTTATAAACAAAAATCAAATTCAAAGTTAATAAAAATACAACATTTTAAAATGTTATATTTTTTATATATGACAACGTTGACCAATTCTTTATTTCATCATGAATTGACAACAGGGACAATAGAATATAAGAATAGGTATCCATTCGATATATCAAAAAATCATCTATTTGAATTATCCGAATCTACATTACAACAAAATGTAACACTATTGGACGCTGAAAAACATACTCTCAGGAATACGGATTTCATCGGATTTACATTTGATGCAAGCGATAATGTAACTAATATAAATGATATATCTAGGAGCACCATAGGCAATGCGTATTACTATAAAGGTGCCAACCCAATGGTTCCCGGCACAGGGAGAACAGTTTATTCAATAAAACCCGACGAATATGCGGGCACAAATACGAACGATTCCAATTATTTTGGTGATTTAGACTATGTTAAACTGTCAATTCCTACTACAGACATTAGTTCCATACGACAAACAATTGTGGATTTATCGGCAAATATTACGCAATTGGCTAACAACAAACCAACTGAAATGACCGATATAACGAATATTGATGTGGAGAACATTGCGAACGATCAAGCATACGTAGAATATTACTTTTATGTATGGGAGGAAATAAATGGACCATGGTTCGATGGTTCCACCTTATCGCTTGAACCAAATAATACTCAATTAACCGACGCCAATTATAATATACGCCCCATAACATTCAACGATATTTCCAATCAGGAGCAGATTGAAACATCTGACGCACATGGTAAAAAACTACATACGTATAATTATTTTGGAACAAATTCGAGCGATACTTCTTCGAATTATATCAGGGTGTTTAAAATAACAGGGGTACATGGGACAAACGACGGACTCCCAACTCAACATTCGATTGTATTAACCAACCCAAAATACACAAAATACAATTTTCTATGGACGTATTCAATTAAAAATAGTTATAATTTATTGTTAACCGATAATAACAGTGTGACTTCGACAATAAAATTAGAGGGATATGCTCCGTTTTATACACCAAACCTTAATATTGGTAGCAGTGGATTATGGGGATATGAATATTTTTCGAACATAGGCTCATTGCCGACGCATTTTGCAACCCAATTCGTTGAACGAATCTACAAGGCAACCAATCCTATTAATTTAGTGTATAACCAAGGCGAATTATCACTGGCTATTCCCGACCAGGATACATATGATTTATCTGAAAATTTTATCAATCGCTACAAACCAGACGATGGTAGAGAGGGTAATACATTTTTATTCGATGCTATTAACAGAGAGAAGTATATTCATTTATATGAAAACAACGAGATTTTAAAAATACATTATAATATTTATGTGTTTATTAATGAAGACATACAGTACGGAAAGGATTCTAATGATGTACTTATAAATTTGTCTGAACCAACATCGGCACAAAATCAAACATCTTATCCGTACGGAGACACATTTACAGATATTTCATCCAATGAATTAATAGAATTAAGTGATAATAGTGTTTACTTAGTTACACTGAATAAGACAAATATTAATTTTGGCGGCGTTCCTTACAATGGAATAATTACAAATTCAACCGGTGATATTTCTAGAAATAGATATAATAATGAAGATGATAATGATAGTATATCGACGATAGACGCGTCCAATGCCCTTTTAAATGACACAATAGATAAGTATTTTGCGTATGAAATTAATAACACAGTTGTATCAGGGGGAGTCCGTATTTTGAGAGTTAAACGTCAAGATCTAATTAATATACCATATTACGGACATAATATTGGCTCCAATGAAATCGAATGGGATACAATATACAAAAAATACAACACCATTCCCCAAACAAATGCGTTGACTTATACCATGTCGAGTAATAAATATGATATTAGATGGAATTATTCTGTATTAAGGTACAAATATGATAAATCGTCTCCCATTGATTTTAAACTACCGTATTATGAGAAAACAGCATTTAACAGTGGCATCAGCAAACCTTCTTCATTTGATTTTACAGAATTTAATAAACGCGTTTATCCAAATGATTTGCTCGATATATCCTATACATCTCTCCCTCATTATTCAAATGGGGTAGATGTTGCTTTTTATTACAAAAATTTACACGTGTCTCTTAACCAAACTATTATATCGCGACTAAGTAATAATTTATTTTTTAATCATAATGAAAATGTTCGTGCTAAAATTAATTTATTTGTATTAAAACCGGACACAATAATGGGTTTAGATCAGCGAAATAATTATGATACCAGGGATATAGTTTATGATACGTTTGATTTGTCGTTTTCATTTTATGATGCGAATAAACGAGTTCCGGACAATGTTTTCATAGATATCAGTGAAAATGGAAATGAAAACACATTATTGGCAGGACAATACATATTTGAATGGAATTATGAAATAATTGTCGATGGAGGGACCGATACATCCTATTTGCCATTTGATAAAACATCGTCTAGTGCTGTATACACCGTAAATAGCACTGAAGTAGACATCCCATACAATGATTTTTTATACGATTTGAGTGGAATACATGTTTATTCAAATGCCAATTTTACAAATCTATTTATGGAATTCGCACAAGAAGACATAGCGCGATTTGTGGATTATGTTAACATATACCAGAAAACACTTGACAAAAACAACACGGATATTACATTTAAATTTAATTTGTTTACACCAAATAAGGAAGCATCACAGACTAGTGGGACGTTTTGGAGCCTACCTCCGGGATACCAGGGAAGGGATGACCCTCGTTTGTATCAATCACCGACATTGTATATTGACAAAACGGTGGTTCCCAGCCCAATCAAATCGTATGAAAATGAAAACATACACGGAGACATTGGGTTCGACGTTAGAAGCGTAAGTTATGTTAATTCCACAAATGAATTTTACAGCTTGGTAAAAACGTACGACATTTCAAATACAACAACTTTTGGTCTAGAGAATGATATCAGTAATAATGTATCGCATGTAAAAAATTATATAGTGGAAATGGAAATACCAGAAAACACAGTGAATAATGATGTAAGTTGTAATTTTGGATTAGGAAATATACAAAATATTGATATTTCAGGCATGATAACGACCAAAGTACAAGGTGTCCATTTAGGAATGATAACTCCGGCGAACAATGAAAATATTATATATTACAGAAATGGGAATTCTTATTACTTTAATTCTATATCTGGCGAAACATTTTCCGGTAAAATAAGATGGTTGATGGAAGAGACGTCTACTGGTATATCGGTCACGATTTCCGTAAATAATAAAAAAGCCATATATCTCCAAGACCAGGGAGTTCCTGCTACAGATTTAACATTTTTGGGAACCAATAGCAGTGATATATCACAAAATAATTCCACAATAAAAGTGTACTCAAAACGGTCCAATACAAACAGCATTTTATTGAAAGACATATCAAAAACAGATATTATATTCCATCAAATTAGGGACCCGACATTAATAGGAGGCACGGATACAATACCTCAGAGTCACGTGCATACCAATTCGACTTTTCAAATTCCTTATATATGTCGAATGGATTATGAAATACACGACAAAACAAATAATTTTATATTTGAAAGTACCATCAGAAAAAAAAACAAAGGAAAAAATAATGTAGAGCACAGAATACAAGATTATGACATATCGTATAATATAAACGGTCAAGGCGTAGAAGAATATTTTTTTAATAAATCGGCAGTTAACCCATTTACTCACAAATATATTTATGGCGTAGGCTTTATCTCACCAATTGGTTTTGATATTATTGACTTCCACTATCCAGGTAAATTGGATTTAGGGTTTAGTGCGAGATACAGACAATTATCGTTGGAAATCACTGACTTGCAATTATTATTATTAACGTATAATTTGAGAGATTTATGGAATGCTATAAATGATAATACACAGGTCACATTTCGTTTTTATGGATGGTCTCCTAGAAGCAGTAAAATAACTAATTTAATAAGTAATGGACTTGATCCAAATACAGCAAATGATGTCAATAGTGTAATCACCGATTTAAGCGGTGTTGATTTCGATGTAGACAATGTTGATTTCATGTATGATATTGACGGCAATACGTACTATGAATTTAATTTTCCTCAAATACCCAAAACTATTTTTATAATAGACGAGAACGATCTCAAAAGCGGGATATATTATATTGGATGGACGTATATTATCAATAATACATGGAACATAAATAAAATACCACCAACTAGAGATTATGATTTGTCACTTGCATCTATCATAATACCTACGTTTCAATACAAACCGAAGCAAGTTACAATGTATATACAGGAAGATTTATCGCGGGTTGAATTGACAATCCCAGAAATACAATTGATAGATATGTCTAATAATTTGTATTTTAAAAATTTTGAATACAGTGATATAAGTCAGATAAATGTTAATTTTTATTTATGGACGCCGGACAATGTAAAAACAGTGGATAATAGCAATGGTTGGGTTTTACCGAATGATTATACTGGTCTTAACGATATTAGAATAAAACAAGTCCCTAGTATTTATTACGACCAAACAGAAAAAATAAATAAGGTGTATGATGCATCTTACAATGGGGGTTATGGTATTGATAAGACAAAGGCGCATACAAAAACGCTGAGTGGTAAAAATTTGTATGATTTATCCACTGTTGTTTTTACACCAGCCGATTTAGGATTAGACGAATTGCCATATTCCAGCAGATACAATATAAATGGTAATACAGTGCCATACATTGCAACATGGAATTACGATATAGAAATGACCGATTCATCGAGTTATAGCAATATATCAATACAATCGGATATATCAAGTTCGACCGACCCGACTTATATATTTAGAATTCCTGACTGGGTAATTCAATATGACTCAACCAATAATGCTTCATTTGAAAATAATATATTCAATAAGTATTTCTATGCTTCTGGAACATTGATTGAGGTAATACCTCCTCCGCCACCGCAATTTATTTATAACAGCGATAGGTGTACTTTAGAAGGCTGTCCCAAATTAACGACCAAGACAAAAGAAAATAAAAACATGAACCAACGATATTCAGCAGCCATGAACGTAGATTTTAGATTAGCATCAAAAATAAATTTTGATTGTGGAAATAAATAAATCATGTAATAATATAAATGAGCTCTTTCCAAGGTATAACATTAAAAACAATGAAATTAACGGTCGTATCAGAAATGGACGACAATCAAATAATGGGAAATGTAAAAATAATAAAATTAAAGAGTGAAGTTCAACCATTTATTTTAGTAAAGAATACGATTATAGATGGGACCACATTTACGGCTATGCCATGGAATACCAGAAAATTAGTAACCTTTGATTTCGAAACATATCCTGGTTTAATAAATGGTAATATTGGTAAAATAATGACACAATATTCATCTATTTCTTCGGATAGTATTGGAACTGGCTATACCGGATATACAGTGTTTAATATTTTGAAAATAAAAATAAAAGGAGAAAGTGTATTCAAACGTATTCAAAGAACCATTGATTTGTTTCAAACTGATTCTACACAGGTTAATTTCGGACAAAAAATAGGAACTCAATTAGAGAATATAAACATATATCCAAATTCTTTTAAAACAGACGGCAATACACAGTTGCCTAACTTGATAACAGACCATGATGTCTTGGATGCGGGATTTGATTTTAAGTGTAAAATTACAACCACTGAACTTTATAGCGTAAATGAAAATGTAAGCGAAGAAGAAGACTTTCAAGACATGATATATATATTTAACAATAATTTTACAACAGGGTTTTCTGAAAATGCTATAGAAACGGAAATGAAATTAAAATTTCTTATGGATAATACAGAAACAGTTGAAATAATCAATACCAGCCCAAATATAAATTATGATATATTAATTAATAATTCCACATCTGGAAACATAATTTCATCCAATAATAACAATATAATTACATTGTTTGTAAAAATTAACAGAGGTGTTACTAACAGTAAATCACCGTTGAGATTTATCAGCAATGATATAATATTTAATTCATTCGTTCCTGTATTTAAAACGATTGGTTCAACCACGTATCTCGTGAGTTCAAAGCCCAGTGGTATAAACCCAGAACTGTATGTATTTAATGTGTCTGTATTTAAAATTTCGGCCGTAGATATAATAACGCGCTCAACAACAAGTGTAATTAGTTTAAATGGGAGCCGTAAAATCGAAATATTTATTGAACCGGATTTAACCGTCGAATATTTTGGAGGTGCAACCCCTTTATCACAGGCATTATCAATAGGAATTGTAAACAATAACCCAAATATTTTTCAGATACAAGAAGTAGGCACTGAAGCAAATATTAGTACCATATTGTTTCCAACTATTGCTGGAAATTCAATAAGCAATGCTATATTTATAATCAAAAGTTTAGAAAACCCCGATAATTTGAACGAAGAACTTGTTATTTCTTTCAATTTCCAGCCAATAGCTGGTTCTATATTCGCCGGATTACAAATACCAGATATTTCTATACAAATAGCAAGTATATTTTCTAACACAACGAAGGTTTTTTTAAATACAGCAAGCTCATCAATCGTGTATAATCCTCCATTAATAATAGGTACGGCCCCCGGAACCATACAAGATTTATCTAGTGCTGAATTAGTAGGCGCAGACTCACAACTGCCTGTTGTAGCACAAACATATAATTTCAATGTAAGGGTAATCGACAATGAATTCACGATTGAGTACGTCAGTGGTTTGCAAACAGACCCTATTGTACGAAGGTTTGGTAATTTAACAAGTGATATTAATTTTTCTGCTTATGAAAATGATATTTATGCGTTCGATACGAGCCATCCAAGCAATAAAAATCATATGTTAAGTTTCTTTATAAATAGCACAATAACGGGTAGTAATTATTTATCTGACGACTTTATTGCTATAAACAATGAAATCAATCAAGGAGAACCTGGTGCTGTAATAACACTAACTGTCCCATCATTCGCCAATTATACCGATATTTATATATCTGATTTTCCAACCGGGACAGAACAACAAAATAAATTGAATGGTTTATGTAGGATTGGTATATTGGCAAATCCGACAAATATAGATATAGGAACATTTAATTTTAATACATTGTTCGGTTCTGGAACGAGTTCAATGACATTTGTCCCAAACCTCGATGGTAATAATCTACCTATAGAAGGTATAAATACACTGGATATTTCCAATAATCCAAATAACACAGATGCTACTAGAATATTGGATTTATTTTCTGGAGAAAAAAATCCAATACCACAAATAACAGTATATTCTATATACTTATCCAAACCAACCAACGTGACTTTTACAGTATTCAATGCAGTGTTTGTGTCGCTTAATTGGAAAATACACAATGGAAATATATATACGGCAGCAAATCCACTTCTCAGTAGATTTGCCATAGATATTTATTATAATATATATCGAGATGATAAGGAAGCAAATCAGACCGAACTAATAGGAACATCCGTTTTAAACTCATTTACCGACTCTAGTGCTAAAAATTTTAAAAATTATGGTTATTACATTGAATCGGTTGCTACTTGGAACGGACTTAGCCTTACGTCTGAAAGAAGTAGTGAATTATTTGTATTTGTTTGTGAAAACAATCGTTTTCCACAAGGAAGGTGGAATAATTCATTTACAAATACAAAAATATACAAACAAATAACCGAATGTAGTGAAGAAATGACAACTAGTCTGTTTCCAAACTCATGGTCTATAAGTCAAAATGAAATCTACGCACGTCTTTCCAAGTTACCCATTAGCAAAAGGTAGAAATTATATAAAAAACATAAATAAAATTTATGTTTTTTATATGTTGGTTGTTTATTGAATTTTATTATATTCATTTATCTTCTGTTTATGTTTCTATTTTCATGTTTAATGACAATCTTACCAATTATTCCAATAGTTCTAAATCATTAATATTCCAATATTCGCTGGCACCATTTGGCATTGGTCTTCGTATTATAAATGGTATTTTCCTTTTCTTTAATTCTTCATTCGCTATGGTCAATCCATCAATAATATTAGGATCTACGGCAATAAATGGTTCGGAGCCACTATTTATTTGTTGTGCTCTTATTCCTATGATTTTAGCTTTTTCATATTTTGTCATAATGGGAATAGTTCTATGAAGCGGATCTATAATTACGCCATTCTTATCCTTCACTACATTCGAGAGTGTATGTAATTCTTTTTCCGATATCTGAACCACTTCTGGATGATAATCGATTAATACATTTTTTTCGGCATAACCTTCCAATTTCTGCAAATCATTATCATCTTCTTCTTCTTCGGACTCACCATCGGATATTTCATCGTCATTGCTTTCTTCATCAATACTTTCTTTGTCTTCGCCTTCATCGTTGACAACTCCATTGTCCGTATCATCATCTTCTTTTTCACCTACCTTTTGTTCACCGTCATCGAATACCTCATTTTCAGATTCTGCGACCACAGTATCAACTTTATTTTCATCATTGGGGGAAGTTATTCCAAAAAAATCCGTTACAACTTTAGTATTCATATGTATAACTAATAGACTTAATTTTAATTAATAAAAATTATATTTTAATTAAAATCAATTTTATTTATTTTAATTAAAATATAATTTTATTTATTTTAATTAATTCAATTATGTTGAAAATTATTCATTTTTCCAAACATTATCACAGAGACAACAAAGATACATGTATTTCATATCTAAATCATCGTATCGAATAGTTACTATTTTTGTATCTTCGCCGTCTTTATTGGATACGCATTCAGCATTGGGGCATTTTATATTTTTTACCTCAGGCAGTGTTGGGTCTAATTTGGTATACTCATTTACAATATCTTTGTAGTTTTCTTGCTTTTTATTTATATAACTTTTAGATACACATATCAGTGATTTATCAACTACTAAATCCTTATCTTCGTAATTACATTGCCGACAGTAATATACTAAATTATTTAAATATTCCGAATTTTCTCCCCCATTATCACTTAATTTAATGTAATACATGTTACTACACTTGACACAGAAATGCATTTTATATATAGCAATATATATATTTAAATCTTTGTTTTCAATTTTATTTAATTCATTTACTTAATACCATTCGACTGATTGGGTGATACGTCAGACATCTATTTTTGCATAATAACTGTTGATTTTTTTCAATAATGTTCCTTTTTTCTTACATTTACACTTGGTACCGTAAATTCCAACACTCAAAACTAGCGTTGACTCTTCTGAGAGGGTCTCGTCTATTTTATTTATAATAGTTGTAATTTCATCCCTATTTGTTTTGATATAATTTAAAATATCGGGTTTGAATTTATCAAATATAGTGGCGCATATTTTACCTGTTAATACATCAATTAACGCAATTTTAATGCTTGCGTACCGAATTATTTTATTGTATGTTTTGAAACCAGGGTACGATTCATTAACACCTGGTTCATTCAATAATGGTTTGTTGTGGAATAATGTAATCAAAGTTAGCAGAATACTGGATATAGTTTGACACGAAGACCATTGTGGGCCACTCCACGTGTTTAATATGGAAATACATACCTTTCCACTTCTGTATAAATTTGGATTAAATCGTATTTTATCTCCATTTGTTAAATATTCCACATGCGGTGGCGCGAACGGATAATCGTCTGGATATGTAAATTCAAAAAAATACATTCCATGGCTATATATTGTTTCCTTTGGGCCTATTATTAAAGCATACCCCTTTTTAATATTATCGGCATCGTGAATATAATAAATGCCCTGATCGGTCAATGGATGTTTATTTATATTTATTACATCTTTTAATAATCGTTTCTCTCCCACACTCAGTGACATGATTCGTCTGATAATAATTCATAAATAATATTTAAGTCAGTTGAATAATTGTTTCATAAATATCATTGTGAAATTATACGAAATATACAAAGATTAATATATTTTACAAAAAATCGCGATATTTTTACAAAAAAATTCGCGATAAAAAATTAATTTCAAGACCTTGATAGGTTTAAAAAATTTTAATACAACCATTTATTACAATAATATAAATTAAAATTGATTTAAATATAATATAATATTTTTAAAATATACAAAAATGAATCCTTTAGATGGGGCTCTGAATAAATTCAAAATAAAGAAGGGCGAGTCCTACACCCACACCAGAATCGGTGATAAAAGTGCGAATATTTATGGAGGGGCGTACAATATACCGAAGTCGAAAAACAAAGAATTCCATAAATTATACGTCAATTATGTATTTAAAAAAAATGGAAAAGAATACCTTACAGAGGCGCAGGATAGAGAGAACGGTGGACCCATTTTAATAGATTTCGATTTTCGATATTCGACTGAAATAACAGAAAGACAGCATTCAGAAGAGCATATCAATGATATGGTGGACCTATATGTAGAGTCGATACATAAATTGTTTAACTTGGATAAAAAAACATTTAATATTTACGTGTTTGAGAAGCCGAATATCGTAATAAAGGAGGATGTAGTAAAAGATGGCATCCATATGATAATAGGACTACACATGACACACGACAAACAGATGTTATTGAGAAAGCATGTATTAAGTTGTATAGGACCACAAATTTTGGACGATCTAGAATTACAAAATACTCCTGATAATGTACTAGATGAAGCAATCACATCTGGAAGAAACAACTGGATGATGTATGGTTCAAGGAAGCCAAACAACGAACCGTATAAGTTAACATATTATTATAAGATTACCATTGATAACAGTGAAGATGAAGAGCACAAGGTTGAAGAGCAGGACGTAAAAAATATTAAAGACGCAAAGGCTGTTCGCATTTTTAGCCCCCGATACAAAGAATGGAGTCCAGTGGTATTAAAAGAAACATATTTGGATGAATTACAGGAAATAAACACCCCATCGAATGCAAACAGCAATATAATTCCTGGCAACACAATAATCGATATGCCTAGTTCATTAAATGCATATGTATCGCGTGAAAATTTGGAAGCGGTTGTTGTCGATAGAGCATCGTTGAACCAGGTTATGGAGCTAACATTTGCCTTTATATCTAAAAACCACCCACAGATCAGGGAAATACATCATTATACAATGGCATTGCCTGAAAAATATTACACTGAATATGGTCGATGGGTGAACGTGGCAATGGCGCTGAAATCGACCAGCAAACTATTGCTACCTACATTTATATTATTTTCAAGCCAATGGGACAAATTCGATTTCAATAATATTAGTGATGCTCTTGATAAGTGGGATAGTATAAACAATACCGATGGCAAGCGTCTATCACAGGGTAGTATCCGATATTGGTGTAAGGTAGATAACAAAGCAGAGTTTGATAAAATCAAAGACAATTCAACTGATATGTATATTAACAAGACATTGGCAGGTGGAGGGGAAAGAGCAGGTTCAGATTACGATATGGCGGTGTTGGCGCATCATCTATACAAAGATCAGTTCAGATGTGTAGCTATTAAGAAGAACATTTGGTATGTGTTTGAAGGCAATAAATGGAGAGAGATGGATTCAGGTAGTGATTTAAGACGTAATCTGTCTAGTCATTTGGCAAAAATATACATCGCAAAGGAACGTGAATGCATGACGCAAATATCAGAACTAGGCGATAAGCTCACGGACGAACAACAGAAGAAGTTGGGTGGAAAGGCCGCTTCCTACTGTAACATTGCCTATAAATTAAAGGGATGTACCCCTAAAAATAATATTATGACGGAATGCCGACATTTGTTTTACGACAACCAATTATTAAGCAAACTAGACACTAACCCAAAGCTACTATGTTTCAAAAATGGTGTATACGATTTTGAAAACGATGAATTCAGAAAAGGTCTACCAGAAGATTACATTTCCTTAAGCACCAATATTCCATATGTTAAAATAGACGAAACAAAGCCACGTCATAATAAGTTAATTGGAGAAATAAATGATTTCATGGAAAAGCTGTTTCCAGACAATGAATTAAGGGAATACATGTGGGCCCATGCCGCATCCTGCTTGACGGGTGACAATTTAAATCAAACCTTCAACATCTATACGGGGGTAGGTAGTAACGGCAAGTCAATGTTTGTTAAATTGATGGAGAAATCAATGGGTGACCTTAAAGGAACTGTCCCAATCTCATTAATCACTCAAAAGAGACAGGGAATTGGCGCATCTTCTTCTGAGGTAGCATGTTTGAAGGGACTTCGGTATGCTTGTATGAATGAACCTAGTAAGGGAGATAAAATTAATGAAGGCATTCTTAAGGAAATCACGGGAGGTGATCCGATCCAAGCGAGACAGCTATATTCTGAAAGTATTATATTTATTCCGCAATTTAAACTGGTGTGCTGTACCAATCATTTGTTCGAGATTAAAGCACAGGACGATGGTACATGGCGCCGTATCCGACAAGTCCCATTCGAATCCAAATTTGTAAATAATCCATCCAATAATCCCGACGACAAACAGTTTAAAAAAGACAAGACACTTGAAGGTAAATTGACTGAATGGGCTCCAGTATTCATGGGAATGTTGGTTGAAATCGCACGCAAGAACAAGGGCCACGTTACTGACTGTAAAAAGGTAATGGAAGCGAGCGACAGCTACAGAAAGAGGAGTGATTATTTGACAAAATACGTTGACGAATGTATTAATCGCACGGGCGATCCCAATGATACGCTGTCTAAGAAGGAAGTCAAAAATAGTTTCAAGGAATGGTATGAGAGTAGTTTTGATGACAAAACACCACCGCTACAGGATTTGTATGATAAACTAGATAATATATGTGGGAAGTATAAACTACGAAGATGGGTTGGTGTTAAAATTATATATGATTTTGACTACCCAGATGAATCAACGGATTAATAAAAATATAATAAATAATAAATAATAAATAATAAATAATAAATAATAAATAATAAATAATTCATATTTTTTATTTATTTAGATGTGATAAAGTATAGAAATGATGCGGTCATTAACGTAATGAGGGCAATTGTGAAATAAAGTGTATCCAGAAAATTATACCGTTTCATGTTTAACATTATAAATTGAACGAATGGTTTTAATAATAATAGCGGAATAAGAGTGAATGAGACTATAACAACATATCCATAAGAGTCAATTTCATAATATTTTCTATAGATAAAGATAAATACAAGAACCGCAAACACAATCCAATACAATGTTTTCATTATGTCAATGACATTTCTGTAGGATTCTCCTTGATTGTCATAGAAAGAAGCATTTCTAAAATCAACTTTTCCTTTTCGCTTATATTCATTTATCTGTTTATCCATGTAAGAAAGAGATTGTTTGTGTAATTCTCTGTTTGTTCTATTCATTTTTTTTACATTTCCCATATTTTCTTGCAATTGTTGATAAAAATCGAGGTCGTCTATCAAAATTTTTAATTGTTCGTCGTATTTACACGGGGATATATAGGTTGTACCGTCTGATATTGTTGTATCCTCGATGCAATCTTTATCATCAAACAAACAGTTATTACAACTATTATTGGCGTCGTTCGCACAAGTAACCATTCCTTCAATATTTTTGTTGAATAGATTTGTCAGATTTAAATTATCAAATATGCCAAAACTAGACATTTCTTCTGCTTCTTCTTCATTTTTATTTTCATAATTTGAAAATGATTCCAACGCTTTGATACGCTCTTCACGTTTAATTTCTAAATAATATTCTAACCCACAACGTTTGGTGTCTGCCGGGTCATTTAAATTACACCCACCCTCTTCGTAATATTCCATCTCCGCCTTCTTTACTTTGTCTGGCAATGCGTCGAGTGCGTTTTTTAATTTATAATAATTGAATTTTTTTTCTTCTATTGTTTCTGCTTGAAGTGCCTTGGCTATATTATTCATATTTACTTATACATTCATTAGAATAAAAATAACATTAAAATATAGTAATAAATATGTTTATTTATTATCATATTAATTGATAAAACTATAGTGGTGCCCGTTTAATGTATTTTCCTTTCTATTTTCAAATGATTCGCATAATAGATTTTTCAATAATGAACTGGATGTTTCTTTTGGTAGTTTTCCCATATCACTATTGCTGTTAAATCGCTGATCGTAGGATTGGTCGAATTTATCATAATCAAATCGGTTTCTACGCATATTATACATAATTTCAATTGACACAGTGAAAATCATTACGGCTACTATTAAAATTATAAGTCCAAATGTGATTGTATCCGGAATTATTGGTATCTTACTTCTTGCAAAAAGTATAATATTAACAATTACTAAACTAAAAAATATAATTTTAAAAATGTAAAGGTGTGAATTATACCGGTCGTATTCCCATTCACTGGCCTCAACAACACGCTGTTTGTTTAATTTTTCTTGTTTTATATTGTCAATATGTTGTCTTAAGTTTTGGTTTTCTTTTGTAAAAATCCCAATACTGGTTTTTTTATCTGCTAAATTATGTTTGGTATCGTAATTTGCCCGATTTATGCTATCCGCATATTCATTTAGATCTGTACCAATATATTCGTCTCTTAGCGAGGTCAACTCTGTCTCGATAGAATTGCATTTTATTTTACTGTTTCCAGTCAATTCATAACACTTTAATCCATCAATAATTTCTTGTAATTTGCTTGTTGTTGTTTTATTATTATTAGATTCAGTCATTATATATATAATAATAATAAATTAATCTTTATTAATTATGGTAGATGCCGTGACTCCAGCAACTACTATCAATCCCATCCAGATACCATATTCGATATTTTTACTAGATGTTTTTGATTTCATATCTTCTAAAAATGCGTTCATGGTTGCATTTTTTTTCCCAGAATATGACATATCGTTAAGTTTGTTATAAAATTTTTTATTTTCATTTAATAAACCGGATTGTTTATACGATACTTGTTCTGCTTCCTGTGTTGCACTGGCTGATTCTTTTTTTATTCTATCGTAATTGCCCTGACTGGTAGATTCATGTGTCATTGCCATTTCGAACCCATTTTTTTTGTTTGATATCTCTTGTTCCAGCGCATCAAACTCGTCTTTATTAAAATCCCCTGTTTCATAAAAATTATTTTCCAATTTTTTCCGTCTCCTTATACTGGCTTTATAGTCTTTTTCCAATGCCTTCCTAGATGTTATCGCATCATTTAAAGCGTTTTTTGCCGATTTAAGTTCTTTCTTTTTTGTTTCAGCATTTTCATTACGGGATTTATATCCATTATGAGCGGTTAGTATCTTCCTATCAGCTGTGAATTCATTGAATAGATTTGTTAGTTTCGTCCATACGGGCGTCCCTCCAGTACTACCATCTTCTGCTTTATAGTCAATATTATCTATAAAATCATCCCTTGCCTTATCGTTGCGTATTAATGGATTGTGTTTTACTTCGCATTTATAACATGGGTCAGTCGAGTCGGCCATCGTACTGAAATCTCCTTCAGAATATTTATTACATAATTTCTTACAGGCATTTGAAAATCCTTCGACGGTTGGGGTGGCGGTCGGTTCGATATAATTATTCCTTTCTTTTTCTTGTTCTGCTTTTTTAAGAATATCTCCATTCATATACCTACCCCTTTTTGTACCGTCACAGTTAATTTTACCATTATCCATGAGAGAACAGTCATTGCGCTCATAATTACTCATTCCTGATTCACACGCGGCAACATTATCATGTATTGAATAATCTCTATAATAAGTTGTAACCATTCCATCGTTTCCAATTTCATCCACACGCTCGCCCGTTTTAAAATCAATGCATTTATTTACAGTAATTTCTTCGGATTTTTTTCCTAATAATTTGTCAGGATATTCGTACGTCTCTTCCCAATTACAACGTTCCCATTTTGCGGGAATAGTATCCTGCTTGCCTTCTTTCACTATACCCCATTTTGTACGTTTTACATTAGTACATGATTTACCACATCTATATGAAATGCGTCTTGACCCCCTACATAAAGATGGATACCTAGACCCCCACCACGTACAACATCCAGAACAGGGATAAATGTATGGAATATAAATATTACAATACTTATTCTTACAAACCCTTTGATAATGTGAAAATACATTACCATATTTTGGGGCAGGATTCCATACTTTATACGAGGAGGCGATTTCGTTATTACTTGTCTTTGGAAATGTTTTCTCGTATTTTTTTTTCCATCTATTGTATTGAATTGTTACGGACTGGTCCTTTTTATGTTCTGTATCCATACCTTCTTCTGATTGACCTTTTATTTCACATCCAAATTTACAAGAATTACGTTCGGTGTCAGAATATTTCTGGTCGCAAAAATTATTACAATTTACTAAAGCATCATTTACATGTTGCATATTTTTATCAACAATTTCTCTGTAAGACACCGGTGCTTGTTTTTCCAATTCACTAGTAGGGGCCGCACGACGCTGTGTATTTGCTTCTATTAATTTATTCTTATTATTTTTATTTTTTATATAAGCGATTCCCTGCTTAGTAGTCATTTTATATAAAGGGTATAATATATTTTAATATAAATAAATTATACAATTAATTCATTTTGACAATGATTTTATAATTAAATAAACCATGACAATAGACGATACTCCTAGAGCAGCATACTGTATTTGCAAAGCCCCAATACTTTTAATAAACTCACCACGTGATGTATCAATTGAATTTATTTTATCTGTATAATATTTTTTTTTCTTAATTAAATCATCTTGGGTTTGTAATTTATGACTAAGTTCAATTGCTTTTTTGTTTCTTTTAAATACTAATCCGGTAGCATTGTCTCCAGTATTATCATTATCAGCCTTTTCTTGTTTGAGAAATTTTAGTTCTTTTACCTTTCGTTCCAATTCCTTCTTTTTAGCAAATAATATATTATACTTACTTGATTTACTTGCTTTACACATATCTCCGGCAACAGGGTCAATGTTAGCTTTTAAAAACACTGGAGAACTATCAATGTGTTTTGCTATATGCTTAGGACATGTTTCGTTGAAATTCACATGATTGGGTTTAAATGTGCTGTCTCCAATTGAATTTTCATATTTATAATATTCGCCATCATAATTTAAAAAATATACATTGCCCTTCTTATCTTTTACATTGTATTGTTTTTTACCTTCGTATTTTTTCGCTTCAACATCTAAATTTTTGTTAATTTCTGTTAATTTAATAAGAGATTCAGAGATTAATGTTTCATAATTTAACTCACATCCGCTAAATTCACACACATTATCAGCATTCTTACTAATTGTACCATTTATGCTTGACGAAACACCCTCATCACATTCGATTTTTCCATCATTATCGTTAAAATCATAAATATTACTACCTTCGCGTATCGGATTGCTTATTTTGTATCCCAGCGAATCAACTTTGTTTCCGATCCTACATGTCAACCCTTCTATCGTTTTCGTATTATTCATCACCTTTGTTTTATTCTGTTTAAATCCAACACCCTGTTTTAAATTATTCTTATTTGATTTTATATTTAATGCTTCATTTAAAAAATGTTTAATATGGCTCATATAAATACAATACAGAAGTTTATTTTTTTAATAATTTAACAATGTAATATCCCATAAATCCCATTCCTAAAATATAATAAATCAAATGCATGGTTAAATTTGTATTCTCTTCGTATATATTTTTTTTTAATTCGGTTCCAGATAATATTTTGCCTTCTATGATTTTTAATTCATTTTCCATATCCTTCGTGTTATTGATTTCATTGCCGGGCATTTCCCCCGATGTTCTAATCCCAGCAATACATGTCAATAGTTTTTTCTTGAATTCATTTATTTTTTCCTTACTTTCATCTATTTTTGTATTACCCCCAGTAGATGAATCTTCATCGATAGTTACTAAAGCACGTTGATACTCGCATATTAATGTTTCTCTTTTTTTATTATTGGTTACTGTATCACTACAATCATTCATATCTATATATACACGTTATAAACTATAATAAAATAAAAATTATAAATTATTTATTATAAATTATAAATTATTAGTTTATAATTTATAATTATTGTAAACAAAATCGGTAATACTTGGTTGTGATAGCTGTAGGACTAGAACGTATAATTTCACACAATTCGCCTGGTCTTAATCCAATTGCCTGTGCCACAGGGTCAAACCTTCCAATTTCGGGCATTTCACTGTCCCTTGTTATATTATATTTTTTATAAATATCTTGTTTTTCCTTTTCACTCAATACACGATGGGGTGGGACATTAACATGATTTAATATATTAAAGAGGTACTGTTTCATATGGTAAATATTTACAAAATACCCATCCGATATGAATATCATTTTCATTAATTTCACCAATGTGTCGTTCGGCTTATGCTTTGTAAATATAATCAATTCATCATTTTTATCTAGAATCTGTTCCGTATTAAATATATCATCCGCATAATCGTATACGTTTGTCTTATTCAACTTCTTCTGGATGTAGTATTTAACATAGATTTTCTTTTGGCTTGTTTTGTGTTTCAACAAAAGATCCAGTTGTTCGTTCGTGTGCATGGATTGAATTTCATTAATACTAAAATCATCCCATTCATCCACATTATACCCTCTAGTATTCAACAATTCCAATAATATTTTCCTTGATTTGTAAATATTAGATACGGTTAAGCTATTTTCTTTAACAGTAGTCATATCTAAAATATATAGATATTTATTTATATATATTTTAGATTTCAATTTTAATTATTATGATTAATCATTTATAAATCTATCTTTATTCCCTTTTTGACACCTGAGTTATCATTTCCATCATTTCCATCATCTCTCCCTTCATCTCCGTCGTTTAGACTTGGAGGTGATAATATTTCTAAATCTTTATTATCAACTTCTCCTTCATTAATAATTGTAATTTTTTCTTTTTTATCACGATCGCTTTCATCCCCACTGGATTCTTCATCAAATTCATTTCCAACTTCGTCTAAATACTCTTCGTCATTTTTAAATTCTTCTTCCTCGTCTTTGTTTGCGCGCTCAAACTTTATCTTATTTTCTTCTAAAAATTCATCTGCCGCATTTAAATCGGCGTCGTTTGGTGAAATAGGGTCATAACTTGGTGACGCAGGAGCATTAGGTTCGTCCAACTTAACTATTTTTAAAATATTATTCACGGTGTAAAGTGTACCATCGTCGGCATTTTCCAGTCTAATTCTATAGCTATTCATTGGGTCTGATTTGTCTTGTAATATTTCAATCACATTGTATAATCCATCCTCCGTTGTATCCGATAAATTATCATAATTCTGGCTCTTTCTTATCTTTACCGTTTCTCCTGTCATAACTGAGGCGTCCCCAATTGTAATCATTTGAACCACGTTCATTTGATCAATACCAACATTTAATGGCATCTCTGGAATTTCATCTTGTTGCTCCCAATCACCATCATCGGTGACTTTAAATAATGGAACTTCTTCTTGCTCTACAATATTATTTGTATCCTCGAAGAAATTCTCTTTCTCAGATTCCAATATGCGTTTTTTGTTTTCATTTGCTATTTCAGTTAAATTGTTAAATTTGGTTAATCGAACTACATTGTCGCTTTCTTGTAATGATGTCAACGAATCAACATTGTCCTCTGTAATAATTCTCATTTGAACGTTCATTGCCTGTAATTCTTGCATTAATAATTTAAAGGCATAAGGAATCCTTACAATACTAAAATCCTTACCAAACTTGCTAACATTTTTAATATTCATTTCGCTGTTAACATTTGTTGTAAATTTAACCGGTCCATCTATAAATGGACTTAAAAACAAGTTGTTTTTTTCATTGTAAATTGCCACAGTCCCACTCTTATTACAAACTGCCATATAAAATTCATCTCCTCTAACCATCATGGACTCATTCATAAAATGATTCAATCCATGGGCTATGATACAATCGCGGTCCATCTCCCCCACACGTAACCCACCATTGTTTGCTCTGCCCTGAACGGTTTGACGCGTCAATACAGTTCTAGGACCGGTTGCTCTATAATTAATTTTATCCTTTGGCATATGCTTCAATCTTAGGTAATACGTTGGTCCAAAATAAATCTCCGTCTCCAATTGTTCTCCTGTCATTCCATTATACAATATTTCATTGCCAGATGAATGGTACCCCGAATCTACCAACGCTTTACCAAACAATTCGTGCTTGGGGCCTTTTTGTGTAAAAGCAGTACAATTTCCAAATCCTCCATATATGCATGCGGTTTTACTAGTAATTGTTTCAACCAAATGGCCTATGGTCATTCGACTTGGCATCGCGTGGGGATTAACAATTATATCTGGACGAATTCCATTCGCTGTGGTAGGCATATCTTTTTCCGCGAGAATAATTCCAACCGTTCCCTTCTGTCCCGCACGACTACAGAACTTATCTCCAATAGCAGGAATCCTTTCCCCACGGATTCGTATTTTAGCAATCCTCTTTCCTTCCTCGCCCCTTGTAATAAACGATTTATCAACAAATCCAACCTGTCCTTTTTTAGGAACAGATGAATCGTCTCTGAATGACCCTTCGTCATTTCCCGTTAATGGAGCGGTTTTACCTATCATTATAGTCTTTTCTGTGACTTTTTCATTTTCACGAATTAATCCAGTGGTCTTGTCTAATTTTGAATAATCATATCCTGGTTTCAAATCGACAACATTGTTATCTTCTATATTCATGAATATTTTGTCAATTACAGCATTCCCTACTTGTTTTGTTTCTTCATGATCTTCATACATATTATAATAAGTTGTTCTGAATAACCCTCGACTTAATGATCCTTCATTAATAATTACAGCATCTTCCACATTAAATCCACTGTAGCACATTATAGCAACAATTGCGTTTTCTCCATATGGATGCTGCTCTTTAGTGGCATAATCCAAATATCTACTTTTTGTTAGTGGAATTTGTCCGTAATTAAGCAAATATGAGGTTTTGTCTATTCTATTCCTGAAATTACTGTGGAACATGGATACTCCTTGTTTTGCCTGCCCGCATGAGAAAGCGTTTCTTGGATATGGATTGTTTTCTGGAAAAATAATTTGATTTGCCATTATACCCAGTATCAGTGAAGGGTCTATTTCTTCGTGCGTTACCCTCTCTTTAACATAATCATCTCTCAATGTGGTTGATTTTGCAATATAATTACCTTCGCATTCTACAGTATCCACATACTCAACTACCGAAGATTGTTTCTTTAATAAACTGTCAGGAGCATTTCCTATACTAAACTCCTCGTATTTACCAAAGCCTTCTATTATTTGTTTGAAGGTTACCTTCTTTTGGTCGAATTTCTCAATAATTTCCGGGCGCTCATGACTCAATACATTGTCCGCGTGCATGTAATACAATGGTCGGCAAGGACGTCCAGAGTCAGTCCATACGATGATTTCATTTTTCTTATTATTAAATGATATACTAGTATAAATATTAATAATACTGTTGCGCTTCATTAATTTTAATTTTTCAATTATTTTCATTGGAAAATGTGCCGACCCTATCCATGCTCCATTTACAAATACTTTACTTAGTACTGATAATTCTTTATAGGAACATTCAGACAATAGTTTCATCCCTAATCCCCTTATTAGCTTTATATATGGCTTACCACTTGTTCCGCTTGTGATTACAGTGGAGGTTGATAAATGTTTATGAAGACCGACATTGCCTCCTGATGGTGAATGAAGAGGACATAAGTACCCCCATTGCGTGGCATGAAGAAGACGGGGCGCTATTATTTTAGCACCATCGGCGGCAATAGGTAAATTTGTTTTTCTCAACTGACACAACGTTGAAAAGAAGGAAAGGCGGTCCAATCCTTGTACCAACCCAAGCTTTTTAGTGTGTTCCTCTGCTCCCCAATTCCCCTTAAACCCTTTGTGAAACCCTTCTTCAACAATGCGTTTGGCAAACATTTCATTCACATTGCTTAAAATAAGATTTTTAAAATCATGTCCGTGGTATGTTTCTCCATTTACAGACTCGTAGAAAAATTTAGAATCAATATACAAATTGACCGCTTTTAGTTGCTTTGTATAATATTCTTTAAACAATTGCGATATCAATGTACCCGCTATTTCAATTCGTTTATACCCATAGCTGTCCCTATCGGTTGGTTTCTCATTTTTATTCACCACCAATAATAATTTTTTAACAATGTATCCTAAGTACAACGCCTTATCCTTGAAATTTAGCTCTCCAATATGAGGTATGAAATAGGAAGAAAGCATATCTAACACATGGCTAACTGTTTTATGCTTCATGAGTTCGGCTATAAATTTCAGAGCCTGGTTTTGCGTGAATATGCTTCCCGCATCATGAACACATGGTCGGAAATATTCAATCAAATACTTATATTTGTCTAAATCCAACAAACAGGTTTCTATAATTTCTTTGTCAGACGTTACGCCCAACGCTCTCATAACAATAAACAATGGAACCGGTTTCCTAACGTTTGGGATATTAACCACAATTTGCTGGTTGGAAGATGTTATTTGTGGAGCAACCATCCGTACTGACAGTGTTCGAATTGGTTTTGAAGAATCTTCGGAAACAGAACGTATTTCAGCAGCATGACTGTATGTATCATTGAAATGGTCTTTAACATATAAGATGTTATCCGCACGTCCTTCTTGACTCATTATTACCTTTTCCTTGCCGTCAATAATAAAATAACCGCCAATGTCGCTTCTACATTCTCCCAGGTTAAAACGCGCCTCAGGTTCAAGTCCCTTGAGAAAACATAAATTGGATTGCAACATAATGGGGAATCGTCCCAAATATATTTTTTCTAGTGTGATTGTTTCCTCATGGACGTCGTACTTTTTTGGAATACCCGGGTACTTGTCTTTTGGTCCTCTAACATTCTCATCACCATTATTATTTTCTATCAATACAGTGATGTCAATTACAACATCATAATGAATTGTAAATTTATAAGACATGTTTCTAATTCTAGCTTCATTTGGATACATGTAATGCTGCCTTTCACCGTCTTCGTCTTTATCATAAATAATAGGTTTGCCGTAATAAATTCGGTCGGCGTTTTTTCCACCAAAATATATATTTGCCTTGTGTTTGAAAATTTTGTGTTTCTCGTCTTTTGTTCTATAAAATTTCATAGGGTTTTGATTTTTAAAAACTTCTTTGATCCCATTGTCAAAGAATCGGTTATATGAATCTAGGTGATGATTTGTAAGAAAATTCTCATTTTCTTTAAACATTTTATCAATGATCGTCCATGAAATAGAATCCATACTTATATATAATGAATAATGAATTTTTAGATTATTATTTTTAATAACTTTAAAATAATAATTTATTTATCTTAATACCAACAATAACATACCAATTAATACAAACATACCTATTAATGGCAATAGAACTAATAACCACGATATAGTGGTGAATCCTTTTTTACATAATAAATTAAGTAACCACGTCCATAACAGTACATACGCTATTTTTACGGCAAAAAATGCTAAATTATGACAAGGTGTTTTTACTACCATGTCGCCTACTCTGTATACGGTATTATCTTGACAATTTTGAACCAACATCGAAATAATAGCAACCAATGAAATTGCTAAATAAATTTGTGCAGGAGTACATATTTTATTAAATATCTTTATCACGTTCATTATAATATTATTATAGATAAATTATCTAACAATAATATTTTAGTATTTATTATCACCTAATTAGGTTTATCCACCCACTTTATTGTTGTGCTACATTTGCTTGATGGATTTTCTTTAAATCGGTAATATGCTGTGGGTGAGTAATCAACGACTTTTCCATATGAGGATGGACGGTTGGGTCAGCAGATACCACTTTACTATTTCCTGTGACAGCATTTATAGTATTTTTTGAAGCATTTATTAAATGGTTTTTAATTAACGGTACATCTCCCAAACCAAAAGTATCCCATAGACTCCCACCCTTTTGAGATGAAGCGGGAGTAATTGAATTTAAATTGGTTGATTCAGGGTATTGTTGCTGTGGATCACTATTATACGCTACTCCGGTTAATTTAGCGCCGATACCAGAACCTCCCTTCATTTTAATTTTTAATTTCCGCCTCATGCTTCTTTTACCATTATTTTTCTTGTACTTGCGTGTTTTCTTTTTATTCTTCTTTCTGATATTCTTCATATGTTTCTTACCTTTCATTGTTTTTACCTTCTTACCTTTCTTGCTCTTCTTGAAATGAACGCGTTTTGTGTGTTTTTTTCCTTTACTCTTTTTTAATATAGATTTAGTTTTTGCCATTATATATAAAAATATAGATAAAAACATATAAAAATAAATAAAAATAAATGAAATAAATTATCAACAAGCAAATAATTAGTTCTGGTTTATTTTATTGCGTTCCATTTTATTTATAGGAATTAATTTAAATGAAAATCCCATACCTACGCCAAAACCGAAGCCATACATCATTCTTTCCGCTGTTTTTGTTAATATAGTTTTAAACATTATATTAATGATAAAAATATGTTTAATATTGTTATAATTAATAGATATCGATATGTGTAAGCATGTGTCGCCTACAACATATTTTATTTAGATGCAATTGGTCCATTACTTCACCTTCAGGTGTTTTTTTTATATTATTTTTTGTCATATAAATCACTTCATTTACATCTAAATTCTTAGATGTCTTTATTTCATTTACCCTTTGAATATAATATAGGTATTTGTCTCCCAAAACTTTTCCACATGTAAAACACTTAATAGGTATAATCATTATTTATTAATATAATATAACAATAAATAATTTTAAATCAATTTATTTTATTACTTCATTTTGTATTTTTTATTTAAATAATAATACTCGTCGTATTTGTTCTTTTGCTTATCTTCTTTAATCATCGGACCATCCTTATCTCCCTCGACACATTCCTCTGTATTTTTATTTTTCACCCATACACAGCATTTTGCAACATTACAAGCGGATCGTTTTCCTACACCACTGCCTAAATCAGCACATACTTTTTCTAAATCTTCATCTTCGCACAACATATCAAATTTATTGGTGTAACCCTCGTATATAACTTCAAGGGTATCCATTTCCTTTCTATTGTCATTGTCATCGCCATTTATATTTTCAAACGTCAGGTCATATACAGGAAGGGTTAAAATAAGTATAATAATAAACACGGTTCCAATAATTATCTCTCCCCATCTTTCTTTTATAGATTCACTTATGTCCCCTAAAATATTTCTCATATATCATATAATTACATTTTATTACTTAATAACGGTTATAATTATACTTCCACTTCTATATTATTGTTCTACCAATACAATACCTTTGGTTGTTTTTGTTTTTCGATGAACTGTTTTATTTTTAGTGACTTTTAAATGACATGATTTACAAATTGGCAACAAATTAGAAGAATGGTTTTTATGAAACCATTTGTCTTTAAAGTACCCTTTATCATTGGCATATTCCTGGGGATTTAAATGATGTATATCATCCGCTATATTATCGCATCCTTCCATTCCACATTTATTTTTAACAATTGTAGAATTGTATCTACTTTGACTTTTATTTAAAATGGATGTTTCCTCCATTGTGTTCCTAATCTTATAAGCTAAATCTATAAACTCATGTGGCATATTCAATGACTTACATACTTCCAATCCATACATGCCTGCGCCTGGACCCTCTTCTAATTTTCTTTTGTAAATCAACATATCTTTTTCCTTATTATATTTAACTGACATATGATACAACACAAGTGTTTCATCTAGTAGTTGTTGTATTTCTGGAAATTTAATTAAATCATGAAAATGGGTTGCAAAAATAAAACTTGCTTTTTTTTTACACAAATAGTTCACACCAGAAGAAAACAACGACATAGCAGAATATATCTCTGTTCCAGAACACAATTCATCGCCCAGTACTAAACTATTTTCACAGCATTTATTCAATATAGTACGAAGTTCGCACATCTCAACCGCGTAAGTACTTAACCCTTTGAAAATATTGTCATTTCCTAAAATTCTAGTAAAAATGGATTTGTACGGGTAATACGTGAAAGAACTACACGGAACAAACATTCCAGACTGGGCTAAAATAATAGAAATACCAATTGATTTGATTAAACTGGATTTTCCCACCGCATTTGTCCCGTAAAGTAAAATACCATTCTTTTCAACATTTAAAGATACATCATTGGGAACATAAGATTCCTCTGTATTTAAATGCTCTATCAGCGCGTGTCTCAATTCTTTTGCGTCGAAATACGATATATCTTCGTATTTATTATTGATTTCTGGCTTACAATAATTGTATTTAATAGCTAAATGTGATTTTGTGAGTAAAATATCAACCGTTGACATGTAATTTATAATATTCGTAAATTCATTGTAATACTGCTTTAGTGTGTTGTTAAATTTACAGAAATAAATTTTTATAAGTTCTTTCATATTACTCGCATCCTGCATCAAGGATATATATAAGATATTTAACAATGGGCTTGATATTTTCTTGTTGCCAGATGTAGCAGTGGAATATTTAAAACAATGTAAATCCAATTCGAATTCAACTGTTTCATCATCATATTTTGATTTAAATTCCAACAATATATTATTTTCACACCCATTGGGACAGTATTTCTTCAAATATTTCGCAAGTGCTGTTTTTAATTTATCACATCGTTTTGATGTTAATTTAATATAAATTTCATGTTTTTCTGTGGTATGAATATTTACTTTTTCACCGATCATCTTTGTCAAAAAATCTTGAATCGCTGACAATTGTTGTTTATGTTCGATTTGTTTTTTTTCAGCAAGGTCCAAATCGGCGTATAAGTTTCGTTTGAATATATTTGTGATATTTTTGGGGTCTTCATTACATTTATCAATAATCAATGTTGTTTCTAGTAAATTTATTAATGTATTAATGTCCGTATTTAGTGTATTATTAACGTGTATACCACTATTTGTTTTATCTGTAATATATTTATGTATTATTTCATCCTTCACGAGATTTTCATAAGTCTTTAAAAAAGATACAAATGAATAAAAGATTAATGGGATTTCTGACGGTTTAAACAAATTCAATATAATTTTCCGATATAGTTTCTGAACGTCTCTTACATTATTCAAATCATTTCTATATTCTTTTAACAAAAGGGGAGAGATGTTGCTAACAATATGTTGCATAATATCGTATTCTTTATTCAAATAAGATGTATTGGTAGAAGGATGTAATATCAAATCTTTAAATTTTCGTTTTCCCATTGCCGTCTTACATCGGTTCATCATACTTAGTATAGACGAGAACATATTATTGGTGGATTGTTCTGTCTTTATAATATTTAATTGTTTCAAACAATGTGTTGCCAAATATACGCTGTCGGGTGAATTTTCATAAACTGGTTCGCTGATACACTTTAATAGTTCCTTATTATGTTGTAAAATAAAATTTAATAGAAAACAGTAGGCATTGGCACTGTGAATATAAACATCCATTTGGGTACTTTTCATAAAAAAATCATAGTCCGAAATACCAAATATTTCATTTAATAGCTCCCTTCGATAACTGTCTTTTTCACAATTTTTAGCTTCGGTATTCAAATTATCCCCTTCTAATAATGAGATAATATGTATTTTATCAGAAGATAAGTCAATGAAATTTACAATGTCATTTATTTTACCCACGTTTTTATAATTGTGGATAAATATGGTTTCACTTGGATTATAAATCGATATAAATCGTTCCAATTCATCAAACGCGGTCGAGTTATGAATATTATTATTCTCATAGCGAAATTCAAATAATTTAGATTGTCCGGTGAAATTATCAATTAAAGCAACCCCACAATGTAAAAAAGGAAATTTACTGAAGCGACTACTTTCATATTGTTCTATCCAAATAACACAACAATAATTTGATATATTTCTTTTTGTTGATTCAATATTAGTACTGGGCGAAAACACACCCTTTTGCCTTCTGAGTTTTACTTTTTTCTTTTTAATAATCTCTTCACCATATTCTTCCCATACAGCAACTGTGTACCCTTCGTCCAATAATTTGGGAACATATTTTTCCAATGGCTTAGAGGTGGTATATCCCGCCATTTCCAATGGTATGCCATTATATGCGGCAGATTTTCTTGCTATATTGCATCCTAAAATTCTGGAAAATTCCAATAGATAATGGTTCGTTATATTATTTTTCTTCAATCCATATACTTCATAAAAACTACCACATTGCCATAATAATAATACCATATCACCAAATTTTTTTTTATATTTTTCAAATTGTTTAAAATATTCTTGTATCATTGTTCCGGGTTCGTTTTTATTTGACATTTACATATTATTTGTGTAAATGTATTTAAATTCATTTAATAAATATTAACAACGCATATATGCTTTGGTTAGTAAAAATAAATTAATATTTTTTAACCAATTATTAAATAATTGCCAATCATTCATCCAAATAATTATGCAATAGCGTGTCTACATTCTTATTATAAATATCACCAGCCAAGTATGAGTTTTCATATATACTTCTAATAATATGCTCCGGAGCAATTGAACCAATTTTAATAAGATTATGTTTGCGTAAATAATTTTTTATTTTGCTTAATGGACGTTTCTTAAGCGTGTTTGTATCTTTTAATATCTTCTTCCTTGTCTTCTGATTTTTTATTAAAACACCTACTCGACCGTCCTTTTTCCCAAGATGAATGTATCGTTTTGTTGTTGTTTTTAGTTGTTTCATTTTTTTTAGTGTTTTGCTTCTATTAGGCATAATTGATGACACATTTATATTTAATGGATTTGGTATTTGCGACAACCCACTCACACTTTGTTTTAATTTTTCTAAATTTTGCTGTCTCTGAAAAAAGTCATCCGTGTGTATGTTTTGATTTGGACCATTTTCGATTACAATGTTAGCTTTTGGATGTGAAGTAGTTGGTTTACGCAATGTTTTATTATAAACAGAAAATAATGGCTTTCTACCATGTTTTAGAATACCGTATGGTGGATCTGGTTTAGACTGCATTAGATTCGACATTGGCTCGTTATGAATATTACCGTGAGCGATGTTGTTTAATTTCCCTTGATTTAAAATGCGAGCGGACGGAACCGGTGGTTGTGGCGAGATCATACTATTTACCGGCATATTACCCAATTGTATCATAGGCTGTTTCAATATACTATCGATGTGTTGTCCGTTGTGCGTGTTATGAAGCATAGTAGGCTGTTCGGTGCGAATCCTAACGGACGATGGCGGTTGTAATGTTTGTTGTTGTAATGTCTGATGCTGTTGATATTGATAATGTTGTTGATTTTGCTGTCGTAATTTCATTCGTTCCATTTTTCTCGTTAGCTTTCTCTCCCTTCTCTTATCTTTTTTTGATTTATGTTTGGCAGACAATCCCTGTAGGTAACTCAAGCTATTGTCAAAATCATTATCAAATTGGTTGGTATGTTCGTTTAACTTATTTTTTTCCTCTTCTTTTTTCCTTTTTTTGTGCTCTTTAATTTTATCTATTAATTTCATTTTTAATTCTTTATTCTCCTTTTTAGCCAAATCACGTATTGTTTTTTTATCTCTTCTAGCTCTTTTTTTTAGAGTCTTGGACCCATTTAATTTGAAAAAAGCAGGATTGACTGATATTTTTTTTGTTGCCATTTTTATTATTAAAACAAATAAATAATAAAAATCAAACTATTTAATAATTAATTCAAATATACATATTCACCAATGGATTCATGTGCTCCTCGACACGTGATTTAACTTCCTCATTTTTCAAGTATAATTCAAACCCCTTTTCGATATCTTCATTATTAATATTCCGTTTTTCTTTTTCAGCCAAACAGAATACCCTCCTACTATGTGCTATTTTTACTTTTGCAAGCAATGTTTCCATATCTCTCCCAAAATATTTAAAATAGTCTTTGTTTTTTTTAAACCAAGTGGTCGGTGTTTTTCCAATCAACCATCCACAGTCTTTTACTTTTTTATTAAAAATTTGTTGTAATTCTGTGGGATTATAATCATCTATTTTAAATCGCCAAATAAATCTCGAATCCAGACCCTGATTATAAGAGAAAAAACATTTTTTTAAATCTTCTTCGTACCCAGCTATAATCACCATCAACTCGTGTTTGTGGTTGCTTAATGCCTCGCATAATGTATCAATACATTCCTTTGCGAATGAATCCTTTTTTTCTTTGTTTCCCAAAGCATACGCCTCATCAATAAATAACACACCGCCCAAAGCACTTTTGATCACCTCCTGTGTTTTTAATGCGGTTTGTCCTAAATACCCGGCTATCAAATCGGCTCTGGTTACTTTTTTGAAAACATTTTTTTTAAGTATACCCAACTTCGAATATATACCACCAATTATATGAGCGGTTTCTGTTTTTCCTGTGCCGGGTGGACCATATATCACGGTATGCATAAATTCATTATTACTGTTCTCATTTTTATGGATGTGTAATTTTTGTATAAAGTACAATATTTGGTCCAATATATTTTCTTTCAAATTATCCATACCAATCATATCATTTAAACGCACCATATCCGGTTTTATCAAATGTATTGCTCGCATGTCAATATTATATTCGATTGTAGGAGAAAGAGGGTAATCATCTGCTAATTTTATTAAGTCCCCAATTGTCTTTAGTGATACTTTAATATCAATCTTTTTCTTTTCAATTATAATTGGTTTGGGTATAGACAATGGTCTAGGGGGTCTTTTTGAATTGTAAAAATGATTCTTCAAATTGAAATTTTCATATTTACTATCAATATCTTTAAGACTGCCTGATAAATATTGATTTGTTTTGTATTTTTGGTTTTTATACCGCGAACCCTGTCTATCGTCGTATGATTTTAAATAATAAGATAAGCTCCGTTTTCGATTGCCTTTTGCAACGGGCTTATCAAATATGGAATTCTTATTCATTATACCATTATTAAAAGTATTATATTTAATATTGTCATCAAAAGGATTTATTGGAGAATTGTCTTTTTTATCCTCCAATAACAAATTATTATACGATTGGTCCAAAATATATTTCTTTTCGGATGTAATTTTCAATATCCTATCGAACTCATTACACATATCGTTTATAATATCTTCGACACTTTTTTTCAAAGGGTCGTGTAGGGGAGAATTCTCAGACTTTATTTTGTTCGAAGAATTGTCAATATTTAATGGGAAATTGAATGATATGTCTATATTATCCTTATTATTTGGCGATTCGTTATTATTACTATTCATATATATATTGAAACAGAATAATGTTTCCAAAAATTTTTATGATATCACAAATTTGATTTAAAAATAAAATTGAATTATAAATATTTGTAAAATAATTATTACAATAATCAGCAAAATGGAAGAAAACAACGAAATCAACTGGAAAGTCATAGAGAGTTACTTTAAAAACGACCACTTAGGGAAGCTAGTTAGGCATCAATTGGAATCGTACAATCATTTTATAGATGAAGATTTAATCAATACAATTAACATGTTTAATCCGGTAGTAATTCATTCTGAGAATGACAAAGATCCGGAGACTGGTTTGTATAAATTAGAAATTATAATAACATTCACTAATTTTCAAATGTATAGGCCTCAGATTCATGAAAATAATGGTGCAACCAAAATTATGTTTCCCCAGGAGGCCAGGCTGCGGAATTTCACATATGCTTCAACCATGACATTGGATTTGAATATGGAAATTAAGGTCCGTTATGGTGAAAAATTACAACAGGTCGAAACGCATTTCAAAAAATTACCAAAGATTCATATCGGTAAAATGCCAATTATGCTGAAATCAAAAATTTGCGTATTAACTCAATACAAGCATTTACACACAGATTTAGTAGGAGAGTGTCGTTTTGATCCAGGAGGTTATTTTATCATCAGTGGTTCTGAAAAAACAATATTGGCACAAGAAAGAGCATGTGAAAATAAGGTAATGTGTTTTAACATTAAAAAAAATAATAACAAATGGTCGTGGTTAGCCGAAATAAAATCAATTCCAAAAAATAAATGCATATCACCAAAACAGATTAATATGATGATAGCTGCGAAAACAAACGGCAACGGTCATTCTATTTATATTCAAATACCTAGAATAAAACAGCCTATACCATTGTTTATTCTGTTTAGAGCATTGGGTGTAATGTCTGATAGGGAAATATGCGAATACATTGTTTTAAATATCGATGAGGCTAGAAAAAATAGTCTCATATATTCACTGAAGGCGTCTATTATGGAGGCAATTGAATACACGAATAAGGAACAATGTATTGAATATATTGTGAATTACGCTATGTTTACCCCAATTAATATGGATAAAGATGAAGGCTATAAGATGAAGTATGGTTTTACAACAAATGTATTGGATAATGACCTATTCCCTCATTGTGACACGCCGCGCCAACGTGTGTATTTCCTAGGATACATGACAAATAAATTAATACAGACATCATTAGGATGGAAAAAGTGTAGCGATAGGGATTCATACCAGAACAAGCGTCTCGATTTGGCTGGGGTATTGCTTAATAATTTATTCCGTAATTATTTCAACAAATTGGTAAAGGATATGTCAAAACAAATTATAAGGGAAATAATAATGGTTCATGGAAATCAACCTATAATTATAATAATATTATAAATAGCACAAACATTTATAAAATAATCAAATCAACTACTATTGAAAACGGTATAAAGCGAGCATTGGCAACGGGAGATTTTGGAATAAAAAATACAAATTCAAACAAAAGCGGTGTAGCGCAAGTATTGAGTAGATTGACGTACATATCAGCTCTTAGTCATTTAAGAAGGGTAAACACCCCAATAGATAAAAGTGGCAAGCTAATTCCTCCTAGAAAACTACACAACACCCAATGGGGATTTATATGTCTAGCAGAAAGTCCAGAGGGTGCTGGTGTAGGTGTGGTTAAAAACCTTGGATATATGACTCACATCACAATTCGGTCAAACATAGACACTATTTATAATATTTTAACTGATAAATATGTCCCAATTGAAACAATGTCGCCACTAGAACTTCATAAACAAGTTAAGCTGATGGTGAATGGAAATTGGATTGGTATTATAGAACCAGATAATGTGATCGAAACGTACAATTATTTGAAAGAGTGTAAATACAGTGGTAAAATTAATATATTCACAAGTATTTCATTCGACTATAAAAACAAAGAGATTATAATATGCAATGACGCGGGTCGTTTGACGAGACCAGTGTATAAGGTCAAAAATGGTACTACGTTGATAAAGGGAAAGATGTTGGATGATATCAATTCCAAAACAATAGCATGGAATGATATGTTGATAAATAATGATTACGGCGAATCGGTAATTGAATATATTGACCCATCAGAACAAAATTCCAGCTATATTGCCACCCGTCAAAATAAACTGTGTTCTTCAAAATCACACACTCACTGTGAAATACATAGTAGCACTATATTTGGATTACTAGGAAGTTGTATTCCATTCCCAGAACACAACCAGTCTCCCAGAAACACATATCAATGCGCTCAGGGCAAACAAGCAATGGGGATGTATGTATCCAATTTCAGGTCACGTATGGATAAGACCGCATACGTTCAAACGTACACAACACGCCCCCTTGTAGATACGAGAATTATGAATATAATGAATTTACATAAAATACCATCGGGATGTATGGTAATAGTTGCTATCGGAGTATATGGTGGGTATAATCAGGAGGACAGCATCATATTTAATAAAAGCAGTTTAGATAGAGGGTTGTTTTCAGCTACATTATATCACACTGAAAAAGATGAGGACAAAAAGATCCAGGGAGATGAAGAAATACGATGTAAGGCAGACAAAACCAAAACAAAGGGTATGAAATTTGCTAATTACAATAAATTAAACAATCAAGGAGTTGTTCCTGAAAATACACTACTCGAAAATAGAGATATTATTATTGGAAAAGTAGTCCCTATCAAAGAGAATAGAAACGATCATACAAAACTAATTAAATACAGAGACCAAAGTAAAGTATTTAGGACAAAGGAGAGCACTTATGTCGATAAGAATTACATAAACCGAAATGGTGATGGTTATACATTTGCTAAAATTAGAACAAGAACATATCGTGTTCCTACCATCGGGGACAAGTTCTCTAGTCGCCACGGACAGAAGGGCACAGTGGGGTTAATTCTACCTCATGAATCAATGCCTACATCGGCAAATGGCCTTACGCCTGACATTATAATTAACCCACATTGTATTCCATCACGAATGACTATCGGACAATTAAAAGAAACCGTCATGGGTAAGGTATTGTTACAACTAGGGCTATTTGGAGACGGAACAAGTTTCAACGAACACCATGTAATAGACATATGCAAAGAATTACAGACACTAGGATATGAAAGACATGGTAATGAAATACTGTATAATGGTATGACAGGAGAACAACTGGAGACATCCATATTTGTCGGACCAGTATTTTATCAGCGACTGAAACATATGGTTAATGATAAAAATCATTCACGTAGTATAGGGCCTATGGTTGTATTGACGCGCCAGCCGGCAGAAGGACGAAGCCGCGATGGTGGGTTGCGCTTTGGGGAGATGGAACGTGATTGTATGATTTCACATGGAGCTAGTGCGTTTACACGCGATAGGATATACGGTGCCAGCGATAAATTTGAAGTCCACACGTGTAATAAATGTGGTCTGATCGCCGTATTTAATCAAAAGAAGAACATCCACTACTGTAACACATGCGAAAATAAGGTAGATTTTAAGCGAGTTCTATTGCCTTATTCATGTAAATTATTGTTTCAGGAATTGATATCCATGAATATAGCGCCTCGTATTATAGCAGAATAACTGTAAAATAACATAAGTTAATTTTAATAATAATATGGTTAAATAAAAATATTTAGAAATTTTTTATTATTAAAATACAATATGACAGCATTTGATTTTAAGAAAAAGCATGATTTTCAAAAAAGAAAGAACGAATCATTTAGAATTACTAGCAAATACCCTGATAAAATACCAATTATAGTTGAAAAACACAAAGGATGTCCCGATATTCCAAATATTGATAGAAATAAATATTTAGTCCCCAAAGACTTAAAAATGGCGGAATTTATGTATGTCATCCGTAAAAGAATACACGTATCTCCTGAAAAATCAATATATTTATTCGTAGAAAACCTAGGCATGGTCCCAACATCATATCATGTAAATCAAGTGTTTGAAAAAGCAAAGGACTTGGACGGGTTTTTGTATATAAAGTACAGCGGAGAATCAACATTTGGATAATTTAGCAATAGAGGTATTAATTTTTATATTGTATTAGTATATAAATGAGTGATCTTAGTAAAATTATAAATTCTTACGGTACAAGAGGCCCTACAAGTGATAATTCAAGTAGAATAGCAATGATAAAACAAGTTCAAAGGAGAATATCCCAATACATAGACAGTGAGAGTAAAACAGCAACATTGTTCGGACACAAAGTAGGTTCTGGGAGTCAAGGAGCCAGTACAAACAGCGGAGACAGCAGTCAACGAACCTATTTCAATATGACATTTAGTGGATTATCTGTAAAACAGAAGTAAATCAACATAGTATTAATTTACAGCCATATGTCTTATCAAACTATTATTATAATTTTATAATTATATATTATAATGAATAAATTTATTGCTGAATTCGCAGGAACACTCGCTTTGGTATATGTTATATTAGCAACCGGTCAACCGATCGCGATTGGTTTGACACTTGCTCTTATCATAATGGTAATTGGTAAAATTTCTGGTGGACATGTCAATCCAGCAGTTTCATTTGCAATGTATTTAGGAGGCAAATTATCAAAAGACGATTTAATGCCGTATGTGGTAGCACAATTATCGGGTGCGGTAGTTGCGTTGGAACTTCATAAACGACTTTAATTAAATATAAATTAAATATAAATTTATATATAATGTCAGATATATTTGATTTAGATGGTGTATCCCAAGTCCAATCATTTGCCAGTCTACACGAAAGACTTAATGAAATAGAAGCGAATAATAATGTTGCTACCGTTCGGGAAGCGGACTTAATTAACAAATTACACAATTTGATAAATGAAGAATCGACACCAAGTAGAAGCAGAAGTAAAAGTAGCCGTAAAAGAGGGAAAAACAGAAATAAAATAACTCGTCGGAAAAAGATGGGAATGAAGAACAGATCCTCATCTAAAAGTAAAAGTAAAAGTAGCAGTAGAAACAGAAATTAAACGCATCGTTTAAATTTGTAAAATAACATATATTGTGTTAATAACATATGTTAATTATTGTAATAGTTTGTTTTTTAGTATTAAATGCAATATTCTGGGGATTAATACCAGTAAGTAGGCATTCACCGCATCAACAATTATTGAATTTCTTTGAAATAGATTATAAACCAAATGTCTTCTTTCATTTGATAATTGGAACGTTGTTTTACATTTCAGCAGTAGTCCTTATTCATAAAGGGGGCTTACTTTTTGAAAATCAACCGATAAGCAATGTAAGCAGCGAGTAATGATAATCCAATATTATTTAATACAACACCCTTATTATCTTTGAGTTTATTAATAATATCATTCGAGTCAATATTCAATTGTTTAATACTGTCGATATTTTGAAAAGACTCTCTTAGTTTTTTGATTTCATTATAATCACTTTTAGATATAGGCAAATTCGATTTACCAGTGGTAACAGGGCATATCCTTCTAGGACATCGAATACAATCTGGAGTACCTTCAGAGAATGCTTGAAACATGGAAAGTGGGTTTATTTTACCAATGTTTTCAATCATACCAGGGACTAAACCTCTTAAACTACTCCTCCCACCAGTTAATGATACACCACCAAATGATACATTCCCACTAGGAACATTATCTATGTATAAATACCGGTCCGTTTCTCTCCCTCCTAGATTACATTTTGCTAATGTTTTTAAAAAATATTGATTTCCTAATTTACCTTTTATGGCTCTACCAGTCCCCGATACAAGAACTTCTGTATAATTTATAAGTCCAGCAATGTCCGCCGCCAAAGCATTCATATTTCCTGAAGAACTCATCCCCAATTCACTTGGTGTTCGAATTGCCGATGAATAATTAAAATCGATCCCTGTTAATTGAGAACCACCTTTTTTTTTGTTACCACTTATTTCAGATTGCGATTTCCCTATAATATCTCCTATAAAATTTTCTTTTTTTTTATTTATATTACTTATATTTGTTAAACTCATTTATATTATAACAATATAAAATTATATTAATATTAATTATCAATGAATGAAATGACCCATTTAACAGACAAAATATATCCAGACAAAAAATACAATAAAATTATAAATGATCTTAGTGCTGATATTATAATTAACGATGTTGTCTCTGGAATTGTCAAAACAATAAGTGATATAGACGATAGAGAATGTAGAATTTGTTTTGAAGAAGAGACAGAGGACAATATTTTAATATGGCCTTGTAAATGTAGAGGAACTAGTAAATACGTACATGAAAAATGCCTGAATCAATGGAGATATGAAAATATAGATAGACCGGCATTTGAATTATGCATGGAATGTCGGTATAAATATAGGTTTACCAATGAGTATCCACATGAATTTTTTTCCCGGATACCAACAAACGCATACTTTATTTGCGTATTAAGTCATATAATTCCGATTATATTTACATATCCATTGACACAAATCAATCATCAGAGTAATAATTCCATATTAAATTTTTATTCATTTCGCAATAATAATTCCATTGTTTACTATATTAATAAACATCCTATTCAATTATCAAGCATGAATTATGACCTGTGTTATACGATTGTGTTATTCACACAAAGTTTGTTTTTTATGTTATTTTATATCCTATTTGTCTGTAAAAATATTTATAGGAAAAAAATATACCTAATACGGTTGAAGAAATGGTTGTTTCCCTATTTTATCTATTTATTTAAGTTTTTAATTTTTTATAATATAGATATGGGGGAATTATCTATTGTTTCTGTATTTTTAACATTTTCTATTATGACCGTTTGCGCCGAACCGATATTTTATTCAACTGTTATAAATAATCATAATTCTGTAATATTTTTTATGGACCTAGAAAACAAGTACAAAATACAAAATTATGAAATAGGAGATGAAAATATTGTTAGAAGTATATCTGATATTATATATGATTGATGTATTTATATAAATTAGTATAGTTTATATAAATTATATGGTATGAATTAAGATTAATCAAACTTTACACTCTCGCTTTGTTTCTCTGCTTGTTTTTTTTCTTGTTTGGATTTGTCAACGACCGATTTTAATTTGGTATTGTTTTCACCAATTTTTTGTTTATTGGTGGCTATTTCTTTTTCTAAATTTGCAAGTCGCCCCTTCATTTTGGACGTGCTGTCTGCCATTTTATCGATTTTCATTTTCTGTTTATAAAGTTCGTCTTTCTCGTTTTGCGAACATTCGTCCATTCCTTCCTTCAATGAAAACATGGACCCATTGAATAATTTATAAACAGATATTTCACTTAGATTACTTATCAACAATAGTATTAATAAAAAAATAAGTAATTTTACAATATAGTCTGTAAGCATATATATGTTATTGGGAAAATAATTTAACATGCTTCGGGATGTTTTTCACAAGCACCACTATTGTCTACCGCCCTCCCTTCTTGTGAATTTTTTATTTTCCTAATATTTGCCTGAGTTTCTTCTATTTTTTTCTTGTGACCGTCATTTTGCGCTATAAGATCTTTGATATTTTTTGACAAAGTAGATATAGAATCTTCCATAGTACTAACGATTGTCTTGTTTTCTTCCATTTTTTTTTCAAAACACGCACTTTTCTTCGATTGTTCGTTTGGATTGCAAGTCATTCCTTCAATGACCCTCTCTACCTGTGGAAATATATTAGTGGTTAAAATATGATTTATAATTATAAAAAGAAAAAAAATAATAAGTATTAATTCTATATTCATATACTGTATATTTAGAAATATATTTTTTAAAATAACCTATATAATAACAAATTAAATCATAAAATCGTAATAATAAAATGTATATATGTAATATATATAATGTTGAAATATAAAGATATATCTTGTTGCTCTACGTCATCCAAATCAAGGGTAAGTACCATAAGTCTAATACCAAATGATTCTGTATACCATAACAATTGTCCTGGAAATAGTAGAACCAGGGCCAGTGTTATAAAATCAGGCCAACAGCCAAATAAAAGACCGTATTCTTATTCATACAGAGAACATCTAAAACATAAGAAGTTCTCAACTTACGAACAAAAATTGCCAAAAGACAAGCCATATGTAAACAATACTACATTAACCAGTAGTATCGCTGGTAATTGCGAATCGACTTGTAATAGAACTCATTATAATCCAAGTAATAAAAAATTTATGAAACAAGGCGCCGTATCAAGTAGTAGTCGATTGGAACGGTTGAAATATGATTCCATCACAAACAGCAATAAATGTGCGAATGATCCCAATAAATGTACTGGTGTTTATGTTGGAGACAAACAACGTTTCACGGGTGACTATAATGAAAGTGGTGATGTGGATTGTCCTCAATACACCGCACGTCATAGAGCCATTGGAGCTTACCCTTATAACAGAAAGTGTTATAAACTTTAATTCACCACACGGTTTTCATAAATACAAATTATAATAAAATATTTTGTATTTTTAATTTGATTCGTTTATATATAAAATGATGTTTACTATGAATATTTTTAATAATAAATATGCTCCAAAAAGGGAAAACCCACATAAATTAGTAAAAAATAACCCAACCATAAATAATACACGGAATTGTAATGGAACGCCATTTAGAATGCCGCTCAATCATGTAAGAAAGACCATAAATTGCGATAATTGTGACCCAAATGTGAAGGTATTAAAAGACCCCATATCAGTCGCCGCTGGAAACGGTTGTTTTTGTTATGACCCATCTATCAAGGGTTATTTGAATAAAAATGGCGTCCCGCAACATGATTTCATATTCAACCATTACAATGTAATGTATAAACGCGCAAAAGTATATGAGAAAAACACACCCAATAACATACAAGATACAGAGACAGCCACCCCGCATGTGTATCGTTCTACTAATTTAGATACCTCAAATAGTAATGTGGAACCTTGTTCTAAATTAGTATATAAATATGGGAATCACACAAATTATCGTTATGGGGCAACTAGCCAAAAGGCAAGAATAAATAGATTAAAATACAATAATACAACCGCTATGAAACAGCGGTTTTATAGTTTCAAGTGTAAAGACCAGTTTAAATGTCTGCAGAATAATCAAGTACCACCAATGAAAAATAAGTCCATTTTGGACTGTAAAGATTATAAAGTAGAAAGTAAAATCGCATGTCCCTAATTTATAAATTGAAATAATATTTGTACTGATTGGTTTAATCATAAAATTGTTACATCAATAATTAATCATTCATAATAAATCATGCTTTCATTTCAAAATTTCAATAAAAGGCAAACATTTGCCACTATATGCGAAGATGCGTTCTCGTACGGATTTTCATCTGAAGACACGGACACGCCATACTACTCGCAAATATCTCGAATAGGCGGTGTGTTTAATTCCAGTCAGTCAACAAAAATCACGCAATCGTATCTAGCTGTTGATATGAACGAAGTTTTACACAAAAACACGTCCAAATATTTGGACTCTATCGAGGTTGATTGTGTTGAGGACAACGATGTATACACCCAAGATCTGTTCTCCTATATTTCGGATAATATGGAAGACGACAACGTAATATCACTATCAGTTAGTCTTGAAAATTATATTTACGACGAAGAAACGTCTGATTTCGTCACGCATTCCGTGCTAATGGTATTACACCCGTCTAGAAAAAATTCAAAAAATAAAAAAGACTACAACCTATTCTGCTTGAACTCACACGGAGGGGCACAGCATTATACAAATTTTCATTATAAAAAATTATCTTCTACACGCAAAAAAAAAATAAAATTTACAAAGCCCATCGACTTCATCTTGGCAAATGAATTTGTCAGATCATTCAATCGGTCGCTTAATAAATACTCTATAACAGGACAATCCATTCATTACAGTGAAACAGACTCCCATAATTATTTGGGAACCAACCTTCAGTCCTATGACAATCACGGGTGTTGCTTCATATTCCCTATCTTATTAAACCTCGTATTACATACAAACTACAACAAGTATTTCATAAACGAGTGCGAATCTTCAAATACCCCGTGTATTAACTCAACCGCATGTAGCTTATTGGAGGAAGGAAATCCAGAATTGTTTGTATACCAAGCGTTGTCCTTGATAGACAAACGGTTTAACAAACACATCGTGTCGTATTACAAGAACAAGGACTTTGATATGGAGGATTTAGAAGAAGCGGTCGATAATCATCTCGATGTATACAAGAACCGGTTTGTAAAAAGAATTCTTACACGGACAATAGGCTTCATTAAACAACCTTATTGGCAATTGAAGTCGGTATTGTCATTGTTGAAATAACCCTCATTTATAATTAATACATTAAAATCTTAATAAAAATATATTTTTTTTTGTTAAATGGAATCACAAACAAACGAAGAAAATGAAAGCAATGATAATACTATAAAAACCACTATAAGCTGTCCTTACTCTATTTGCGACGAAAACGGACAAGTACTACCAAATGGTAATTATTATTTTACAATAATAGAGTGTAATGATACACATTGTAAGGGTTCTTTGACAGCAAAGGGTAAATACGGGGAATTTATATTTAAAATGCATGATGTAATTAAAATGATGTCAATCGCTCAATCGAGATTAGCAAGACGGTGTAATTTAGCCGAAGACGGTATGCCTGATTATTTATCTCCACCAGTTTCCCCTGAAAACTCATCATTAACGAAACAATTAAATCAAGAAGACGTCATCCAAAATTATTTTTATACTCCGGACCAATGTTCTATTTGCCTATCAATGATATCTGAAGATAGAAAGCGATTAAAATGTAAGCATAGTTTCCACAAATCATGTATTAATAAATGGTTGGGGAGAGATGTTCGCTGTCCGATTTGTAGACAAATACATACAGAACCGGTAAAGCGTCGATCCCAATCGGTCCCCGATGCTTATGTACATAAAGAAAATACGGATCGTAGTTCATTTAGGAGAAGGCGGAACAGAACATCTCTCCCTCGAATGAATTTGAGACAACGCTATAATAATTATGTTGTGCCTCAAAATAATTACGTAGACCCTGAAGCATACGGTAAAAAATAATTCAAATGGTTTAAAAACAATGAAAACATTTTATTAAATGTCAAGAATAGTTCCATACAATGGACCACCCGATAAGGGTAGCAAAAGTGAAAATTATAAGAGTAAATCGAATTACAATAACTTTACAATCCCAAAGTACATGAGTAATCTGAAAAATTTACCAGATGATATAGAAAATAAATTAAGTGATATTGCTGAAAATATTACTGAAAATATCCATATAAATGAATTTATCAATAATAGAAGGGGAGAATTGATAAAAGTAAAAAAAAAGTGTGGATTGTGTTTTAATACACTATCCCTTTTATACGACCATAGCATTGACAACCTGCCGGGGGCAAGCATAGTAGGGTGTTTAATGACGGCAATTGCTTTTTCATACATAATTGTGGGTATGAACGGTGTAAACACAATAATATACAATTATTTAGGTGAATCCATAAGCGATGAGTTTTTTAACAATTGCATCACTGTTATTTTTTTAGCGTGTGTTCTGCACTTGTGTATACTATTACATGGATTTAGTATTTTTATTTTGGAAACATCGAGAGAGGTTTGTTTAGTAAAACGCGTAGGCTGTTATTGCTGTAAAAATAAAAATTTACGAAAATGCTGTATTTGTTTTCAAACCTGCGCGCAGTATACTACACAAATTGTATGGGGAATAGTGGGAACGATTTCATGCTTAGGAATGTATGCTTTTTCTATTGCTTTATTCAGTGTGTCGATTGCCTCCAGCTCAACATCTTATTTTTTAAAGCATAATTGCGACCATTTTTCACAATTGGCATCAACCCTAAGGGATAAATCCGTACATTATCTACAAATAGCAAAACACGGAATAAATACGGCGGACAAAACAATGTTTAGGATATTAAGTCAATATAACGCATGGGTAAATATGAAAGACCAGTTTTTGGAAAACAGTATGCAAACATTAACAACCGGAAAAGAAACAGGGCAAAGAAGGGTCCAATCAATTAAATTATGGAAGCCTCAACATCCGCATCGAAATCATAACCACGTCGATTATCATATGAGATTATTAAGCAATTCCAATCATTCCGATACTCAAACATTTAATATCTTAGATGAATTATCCAAAGGACAGAAGGTTATAAATATATTAAACAGAACAATTTTTGAGACGGAAAAACAAATCACATATTATGACAATATTTTCAACCATTCTTTAGTAGTTTGCAATGATTACGGAAATATGTATGGATATTTTAACGATATTACTGTTGGATTGTCTATATTATTAGTTTCGCACCTGGTAATGTCAGCTGTTCATTACAAATATTTCTCTGTTTGGATGTATGAAGCAAAATTAATTAAATTAAATTGATTTGAATGGTAATAATTAAAAACCAAATTTATATTATACGGAATGTTTTCTGAAAAGTTGATATCGACTATTGCAAAATTAGATAAAGAAATTGAAAAAAATAAAATAAAAAAAAGATTCAATTTGCCTGTTATTAGCCCAATGCCTGGCAAAGGTATTCGCTTTAACAAGAAGACAACTCATAAACACAAAACGTATCAATCCTAATTTAAAATTTATAAAAAAACAATAACAAAAATAATTATTGTTTTTTTTATGTATTAATTGTATTGGCCTTTATTTCAGGGTCTATATAACTTGTAAAACATTGGTTGTATGATTTTTTTGGGAAATGTTCCAGATCGGACACATTTAAATATTTCAAACTATCTGCCCCTATTTCTTTACAAACGATATCTACATCACTATTGTGCATTATTAACTCTTCCTTCGTTTGTATGGATATTCCCAATTCACATATATCTATTACTGGTGGTCCGGGGATACGAACGTGTATTTCAGCAGCGCCACATTTTTTAAAATTACTTATAATTGCCTTTATAACATTTCCTCTCACGATTGTATCGTCCACCAATACTACTTTTTTACCTTTTATTTCGTTTTCATCGTACATAAATTTATCATTACACGCTTTTTTTCTATCCTTATCATTTAAAATAATAAATGTTCTTGAAATGGCCTTGTTTTTATGTATCAATTGCTTATATGTAAACCCCATTGATTCAGCGTATGATTTGCCATATAGAATGCCTGTCAGAGGAATCCCGGAAACAATATATTCATCTTCATTATTTAAAATATCCTCTTTTTTAGCTAATATTTTACCAAGATTGTTCCTAATATTTTTTATGTGTAACCCATCAACGTAACTATTTTCATTTAAAAAATACAAAATTTCAAAGGTACAAAGATTATGTTGAGAACGGTCATACTGAAATAATGTCTGATAACCATTTTCATCAATTTTTATTAATTCCCCTGGATGAACGTCTCTTATATAATCAATATTATGTGAAAAAGCACAACTTTCCGAACTTACATAATATTTATCACCATCATTTCCAAAACACAATGGTCTTATTCCAAAACGGTCTCTTAACAAATACATAGTATTGTCTGATGTTAATATAACAACCGAAAAAGCAGCGGGAATTTTTTTTATAACGTTTATTAATTTTTCTTCAAATGTCATACCTGATTGTTCGAGTAAATCTTTTATGTATAATGTATCGTGTTTTTGAGTATTTGGTATGTTTCCATTATGTGCTATATAAAATGGACCTATATCACTGGAAAAGCCCCTAATTGGTTGTAGTTCCGTTCTGTTCAATACACCTTTTTTTACAGAGACGCCAGAGGTTGAATACCTTAAATGACCTAGAGCTGATTTTGAATTAATATTTGCCAATCGGTTGAATAACATAGAATTGATTTCCCCCTTGTCTTTTACGGTAATCAATGATTCATTTTCTATATACACGATTCCGTATCCGTCCTTACCCCTGTGTTGTAATTTTTTTAAGTGTTTTATTAAATTTTTTATATTGGAACTATTTGTTTCATTATTATACAAAGCAAAAATGCCACACATATACAATTAATATATTATATATTAAATGTTTAATATTATTAATTAAACTATTAATAAAAATATGTAATGATGATGGTGTTATCTATTATATTGTAAACTATTTCCATACAACGTATTGAATATTATTAATATACGTCAGGTACGTCTCTTCTATTTCAGTCAATTCTTTTATTTTTTTATCCATTCGTTTATTCTTTTTTTTCATATTATTGATTTTTGATTTCAATTTCTCTACACGACATAACAGCTGTTCTATTAAATCATATTGCTTTCTAAGCAAATCCATATTATCGGTTTCTCGTTTGGCTTCCATTTTAAAATAATATTTTATGTAATTATTAAAATCAATTTAATACATCACGGAATAAGTTTCGTCGCGCGATTTTATTGTTTCCCTCCACAGAGCCGTGCATAAAATATGTGCGAATAAAATACCCATCATTCCTCCTATCCATACATCTCTGGTATCTTTAAACGCGCCAAACATTACTTCAAATAAACATACTAATACAAAAGACAGTATGGTAAATATAATCCAAGCCGCGTATATTTTTTTACCATACTTATTTGCAAGCAGATATACAGAACGTGGGGTGTGTATAACTATGGCATAAAACATTATACCATATATACCCAACCCACCCAATGGGGCCATTAACCAGACCACCGGCTTTTTTATTGATGGGATTAAACAAATTATACCACACATAAATGTTAGTAAACTGAGTACATGACTATCGGGTAACCCAAATAGCTTAAGTTGTTCTGAAGATGTTCCCATACCTATACCAACTAATGTAATGCCTAGAAACAATGCGTTCGACGCAAAAGCCCAGTCCGATCCAAAATGATAGGCAGATGTTACAAAGAACAGTAATTTCATGGTAAGTGGAGCAACTAAATACAAATATATAGATAATAATGATATAAGAAGGTAATAAGGTATGGATAGCGTCCATTCCCACGTAGAGCACAGGGGCCAGAAATCCAAAAAACCATGTCCTATAAATGCCGCGACCGCTAATTTGATTCCTACCAAGTATATATTAATTTCATCGTTTAAGTTAGTATATTCAGTGTTCCCATTCATTTTGATAATATTAATTAAAATTAATTATTAATATTATAGTTTCAATTTATTTAAAATTCAGGCATAGGATCTTCTGGTTTTCTACCAGTAGACCGTTGTCCATGAACGATCATCCATTTGCCATCCATTTTTTGCAAAACACTTGTAAACACCGCAACATCGTCGTTTTCTACACCCTTATAATTAAATTTACTATGAGATGTGTAGCAAACATGCGCCATTTCACCCGCAATCGACAATTTATTTACCTTCAATAACTCACTACTTGTAACACTTACGGCGTCGTTATTCATCATTTCATCCCATCCCTTTTTTGTAAGAGGATTCCCAGTTGGACGAACAAACACGCAATCATCCGTCATATGTTTCATTCCTACCGTATGGTCCTTATGACACATATCTCTCACAACATCTTCTACTTGTTCGCGGTCGGATTTAAAAACAACCGGTCGAAGGGCGCTAATTTCGGGCGGTGAAGCGATCAAAGAATGTAAAAATTCAAAGGACCCGTCGTCATGACGATGCTTTACATAACTTTCATGGTCTTCTTTACTATCCCATTTCTGCCAAATAACGACCTTCATATTATTGTCATGAGCTTCATAACAATCCAACGATTGACAACCTTTCCATCCGCGGGTTACACTAAGACCATTATCTCCATTGCAAAATTCAATGAATTTTTCCTTACTTTCTTGGTCCTTGAAAGTAAAAACAGCACAGGCAGTATGATTTGAGTTTTCAGACATTATAATTTATTATGCCGTCTTTTTTTAAGTTTGTTTTTTTATTAGTTAATTTTTATGAGTTCTTACCCATTTTACAACCTTTCCACGGTATTGCGAATCTTTAAATCTTTTTTCATGCGTATCTTTATAATTACATATTTCTGTTACTTCTACTTCCTTCCCGTCAGTAGTTAAATAAATATTTGTATGTGGGTTTTGCCGCGTACAATATTTATACAATCTATCTTTTTGGATTTTGGAAAACCAGGCATGAAGTTCAATAGGGGCGTTATTTAAATTAGACATTATAGAAATCAATAACGCATAATTGATTTTAATCAATTTATAAATAAATATAAAAACACAGATTATACCATAATATATGATACAAGTAGTTGGCGCTGTTTTAATTAAAAATTCAAACATAATAATGTGTAGAAGAAGTCCGTCATTAAAAAATTTCCCTAATTTATTCGAATTTCCAGGCGGAAAAATTGAAAAAAATGAAACAAAAAAAGAAGCATTGAAGCGCGAATTAAGAGAAGAATTAAACATCAATGTCAATATAGATAATATACAAGAATTTGAACACAATGAAAGTAATCATACAATAGAAAACGACGGTAGACAGATTAATTTAACATTATTTATAATAAAAAAATGGGATGGAGAAATTAAAATAAAAGACGGTATTCACAGTGAAATTATTAATATTAATATAAAAAATTTATACAACGTGTCGGATATCATACCCGGAGATAGCAGTTTTTTTCCATATATTGTTAATAACTTATAGTAAGGGTGTGATTTTTAATTTTAGTTGTTTTATTCTGTCCTTAACTTTTAAATCATATTTAATGCGAATATTATCGACTCCGCATTTATTTTTCACCCAGTCATCTTTTAGACTGTCCTTTTTTTGTTGTTCTTTAAGGTCATCTACGCCATTTCTGTGAAAATGCGGGATATATTCATAATGTTGTCTTCCATCTGCTTCAACACAACAAAGAAGACGTCCATCTTTTATAATAGCCATATCAATGCGCATGTATCTCTTATAACCGAACTTTTCATCAAGTTTATATTCGGAAATGATTTCTACATTTGAATGTCCCTTAAGCATACTCCTTAGTATTTTTAAGCAACTTTCATGCAATTTAGAATGTCTGCACAATGGGGCAATGAAGGAACCCGGTATAAAATCGTTATTGAAATTTTTGCCAGGGGTAAACCATTTATTACCTTTTTTACCCATTCCTGTATAATTCGCTTGAACAATACCTTGGTCGATAAGCTTATGAATTAATTCATAAATTATCCATCCCTTTTGTTTATCGCCATCTAATTCACTTAACGTAAGCTGACGATTAATAAATGATTGATAAAACGCCTTATTTTTTTTTAAAGCAATATCCTTAATATCATTTACCATGGGATTTATCAAATAAGTTTGTGAATACTCGAACAATGTCCTTAATTGTTCCATTACAGTTGTGTCTTTTAGCTTATCACGAATCTCTTTCTGACTGAATGTATTATTATCCCTATCGATAATGTTAAATAATTTAAACCCAAGGTATCCGTTATGTTTTTTATTTTTTGTATCATTGTAATTATGGTCCCCTATTAGAATGGTATTTAAATCATCCTTAACATTAAATGGAACTATAGCGTATATCATTTTCGCTAACATGATGGCTACCATATGATAACATTTTTGAGAAGAGTAGTCTCTTAATTTACGTAAATTAGATGGATTCATTTTGAATTTGAAGTTGATTAGTTAATACATTCCTGTTGTAGTACAAAAATTTTGGCAATTTATATTATTGTTCCTACTCCATCCATAACCTGCTCTCCAACCGCCATTTCCAGTAATATTCCATGTTATTGAAGTTAACGGTAGATCCGGCAGAGGACAAGCCCAATTATTTAATCTATGATTTTCATAAGCAATGATATGATTTGTTGTAGGAAAAGGAGGGAAAGACACCCAACGTTCATAAACTTCTTTATAAAAACCATGGGCTGACAATTGTTTTAATACTAACTTATTTTTTCTAATGTGTATTTTTCTCCAATCAAACACAAAAGATTTTATTAACGACCATAGATCATCTGGGAATGTAAACATAATTATAATAAAAATGTTATTATACTTATATTATTTTATTAATTATACAACTGTTTCTTGAAATCCTTCACCGACCAAATCCTTCAACAAATTATTATAATTTTTACACACTTCTTCAAACAGCTCTTCTGTAAATTTATACTCTTTCATAATACTACATATCATTTCAGAGTGCAATTTCCAGGCACTATCTACTTCATTCAAAATCTCATAGACAATACCCTTATCCTTATTCAAAGCATTCATAAGCCACCTATTTTTTCTACCAATTATATCAACTCTTTTACCAATATCTCCCTCATCAATACTTACCAATTCTTTCCTCCCATTTACCTCCTTCACCAAAACATTTCTACCATTAAAATCACTCACTCTAAATATACCCCTTACTATTCCGATCTTAGCAAATTCCTTGAGTAATCTCCTGTCATTAAGTAATTCTGCCTTCATTTTTCCGACCTCTGTCCCTGGAGTAATCTCATCCATTACACAATACACCACAGGGTCTTCTTTTTCACCATTCACAGTCACTTCCCAATTATCGGCCCAATATTTTGTTTCTTTAGATATCTTTTCTACCCTAAAATCAGACAATATTCTTTTCATTCCAATACTATTCAGTCCAAATAAGGGTTTGCATTTATCCAATACACAATAGTCCCTGTTATAGTTCATACTCTTCCTGGACTCTTTCCAAATTTTATCCTTATATTTAAAACACATTACCTTATTCCCACAGGTTGTATTCCCACACAATTTCAACATACCATCCATACATACATCTATTTCTTTTGGCAACTTATCTTCTAACTCATTAAAGACAGGAGCCGGTCTCATTTTTTTAATCATTTTAGTCTTCTCCTCTCTTTTCAACTGGCTAACTGATTTTGCCTTTACACTTTTCACCCTAACTACAAATTTATCCATTCCTTTTTTCTTTTCTTTTTTATTTTCTTTTCTGTTTTCTTCTTTTTTAACTTTTTCTACTTTTTTCTTTTCTTTTTCTACTTTTTTCTTTTCTTTTTCTACTTTTTTCTTTTTAAGGGGTTTCTTTTTTCTAATCTTAATGGGGTTATCTAGTTTTTCCTGTATATAGTAATTCCTCCATTCTTTAACATAAAATTCCTTATCTTCATCTACTACTACACTCCCTTCTTTGGCGAAATCAGCTTTATTTTTACCCATTTTACGACCTTGGCTAGTGTGCATATCCACACAGTAATAGTCAATTTGCATATACTCATTACACTTCTTATACAAATAAGCAAAATCG
>Ga0233435_1000313_pt1 | contig 59955 bp, 51 predicted proteins | sample SI_122_August201_3_FD_182735 | JGI IMG/M metagenome (GOLD analysis project Ga0233435, IMG submission 182735) | Seawater microbial communities from Saanich Inlet, British Columbia, Canada - SI_122_August2016_135_MG | ecosystem: Environmental > Aquatic > Marine > Inlet | place: Canada: British...
CACAATCAAATTTGACTGATGGTGAACACTTAGAGTAAAAATACATCCGACCCAATGCGTGAATAAAGGAGGTGTTCACGATCATAAGAATGGGTGTTCATGATCATAATAATACGCAACTATCATCAGCTATCGCCATTGACGATCCAATGCACAATGCTATCATTAATATTATTCTTTTCATTTGCTTCTCCAACTTTTACACTTTCAAGAGTAATGAGTGTATACCTTTTCAAGAAATGATGCATACACAACTCTAAACAATGTGATGAGTGTCTAAGTTTATGCGTATTATCAGCAACACCAGGGTCTTTGGTTTATGCTACGCCTCAGGCAGTGATCTTGTAAGAAATGATAAATCAAAGACCTGCTGTCCCTGGCGTTCGATATCAATCGACTCCGACAGTACGTACAGCGCTAGTTGATTTGGCTGCACAGCGGCTTACGGGGAAAGGTCAGTCAACAAGGTGGCTTTAACCAGATTTGGATTTGGGTCTTAACACATTTGAATAGCACATAAAAAAAGCCTCAGTTAAGAGGCTTTCTTAAAAGAAAAGAGTTAAAAAGCCCGAACCGCCCTAACTAAAGAGTAACCAATGGTTTAGTAGCTAACAGTAGTAGCCATATAATATGTATCAAATATTTGAATGATAAGTTTAGAATAGCTCGATGTACAAGCCATATAGAATTTTAGTTAGAATATGCCCATTGTTCATCTGTGGATACGGGCACACAAGTGATATCAACACCAGGTTTACTATCGGTCTCTGAATCTACAAAATAAGCATTTGGAACCGTATCTGTAGTAACTATTGGAGGAGCTCCCTCATCAGGGTATAAATTAATATCTACTGCATCAAACTCATTTCCATCTGTGTTAATGGCAACTAGATCTGTATTTCTGTTATTAAATGCATTATTGAAAATATTTGTAACATATCCATAACCAGACAAGCAGTTCAAAGTCAGAGTTTTAGAGCCCGCATCCCATGAATATTGAAGATTGTTTAAAGACCCCGAACCAGAGTCGGATAGACCATTAGGAAGCGATATAACAATCGTATTCGTTGACAAATATGTATTCTGTATTGAATCTACTTCATAAGTTAAGGGGTCTGTTTTAATTTTGATAAGGTGGACATTATATTCTCTATCTTGAAAATTAAGTTGATTAAGTTGGATTGAAGATAAGTCTGATGCCACACTCGCGTCAGCTGCGTAAGCACTTCCGTGTTGTACCATTAAAGTAGTGATCGTTAAAAAAATTAGTAATTTACACTTTTTCATTATTTATCCTTATCGAGGAATATTATTAATCTGACGTTTTGTAAACTTAATTATAGCCTGAATCCGAAACTTCATTTTTAAGAACCAATGGTAGAACCAATGGGGTCAAGAACCAATGGGGTCAGACTCGATTGATACCCTATTGACTCTTAAATAATTCAGACCGCCTATCACCTCCATGTGGTTTTTGTTGCACCTGTCTATTAAGACATTTTTTTAACTTTAGTGTCTGGCGTCAACTATCCTGACCGGTTAACGACAATTACCCTGGCCGACGGATTCGGCTCCTACAAACGGATGAACAGATCCCACGGATTTTGCACGAATAGGCGATCAGAAAGTTCTCACCGCCTGACTCACATTGGACGCGAGCGAATCTATGCGCCAGAATAATCGAGTCGACTCTGCTTTATCTTAAAACTCAAATAGAACTTACGTCATTATTCTTTTTCACTGCCAGCATAAAACTTAGCCGCTACAATACCCGCAATAAGACCGCCTACATGACCGACCCATGAAATGTGAGTACGAAAATCAAATACTATAAGGATAAAACCTGCATAAATAATCAGTACTATCAAAGCTGTAATTAAAGATTTAACTGATCGAGAATAATAAGCTTCCGCTAATATAAATGACCAATATCCTAAAATCAGGCCACTGGCACCTGCATGATAAGCACTGCTCCCAAAAGTCCATGTAATTACACCCGCTATAACCATTATGATTAGGGTTACTTCCCAAAAAAGTGCTTTGCTTTTAAGTTCTATTAATGTTCCTAGAATAACAAAAGGAATTGAGTTACTCATTAAATGCCACCAGCCATGATGGATCCAAGGTGCAAAAGCAATACCTACAACGCCCTCCATTTTTCTGGGTAATATTCCATAGTGACCCAGCTCAGGCCAGATCGATGATTGTATAAGCTGGAGGCCCCACATAGCGGCAAGTAAATAGAATGTATAGGGTATTTTCATGCTGATCATTATTAACCATTCATGCAGTCTTGAGCACGTTTATTAGATACATTTTGTGTTTCGTTAACCAGCGTAATGATTGATTTTCCACTGCATTTTGTATCATGCAAGGGATTAACATGGATTGTGCCATTATTATTCACAATGGCCATGGGAACACCCATGCCTGCATTAACAAAACGACACACAATATCTGCCCATGATTTATCTTTAAACTCTACATCAAGACGCACCATATGATCATCGTCATGAGTAAACATATTCTCTAGTACCTGTTCAGTGCCTGGTGCGACTAGCGAACGAACGATTAACTCAGGATAGGCTCGAACAGGACGTAACATAATATCAGCCCCCATATTTTTGATTCTTTCACGGTTAATATCATCTGATACTTCGGCGACAATTGTTGCTTTTGTGCCAATTTCTTTAATTCGACTTAAAATATCAAATGTGAGGCTGTCTGATAAGGCGCTGTCAGCATCACGGGCAATTAAAATAATGTATTGTGCTGCGGCAACATCCACTGCTTTTAAATTATGATTATTTTCTGCAACACCACTGTAATGTGCCACTCCATGTTCGGAAAGCTCTGTAGGTAAACCATCATCAAACTTTCTGGTTAAAATTTGAATCGGCACTTCTTCTAATTCGGGTGAAATTCTGATCTGTCCGATCAAGCGGTTAAGGTAATTGACTGTATCGCTATTCGGGGTGTTGATTATTAATAAGTGATCGTTCATTTTCCATCTCCATAAACCACGCGTTTTTTTGTTTCTAAGCGTTAGCCTATAATCAAAAAACTCACCTGCTAATTGCGCTAAAAGTGATATAGCAATAGTGTAAAGAAGTATCCCTGTAATCCATCGACCTGCTGTTGTGCTAGCCGATAAATCACCATAACCTACTGTCGTTACAGTGGTAATGGACAGCCAGATAGCATCACCTAGCGTCATTGCTTCAACATACGAAATAGCCACACTATGAATTGCAATTAAACCCAGTAATAGAGCTAATGTTCCACCAAGACGTATAAAGAACTGACCATCATTATGTTTGGTGTATTTAAGATAATGTCTTTTTCGCCAATAAATCTGCCTAAAATTTAATAGCATTATTTCTTTTCCTTCTCACCATCATAATGCAGATTAACTTCTGCCATAACGCGTCGCTTTATTTCTTTTTCATTTGACGGTTCTAATTGGTAGCGGATGGCGAGGCTTTTTAACTCGTCTTCATTTAATGATAATCCTACTCGTATTCTTTGAATTTTTTTGAATGGCAAACCAACGATTTTTCTGACAACATCACTGGGTTTAATCGAGTTTTCGGCTGCGTCATGTGTAATCTGTTTATTAAGATTTGTTTGAAATTCAAATTGAACCTGCACTTTTTTCAGTGCTTTTACTTCGCTTTGCCATTTGTTATTAGGATTAATTTTTGCCATGAGGCCACATCTCTGCAACAACATCTAATGGTGTCGATACACTCAAAAATACATCGGTTTCTCCTGACGACCACACTTCAACTAATAAGCCATAATCATCATTAGATTCACATTCCTGAAACCTAAACGCTTCGCTACTATCATCTTCAGCTGATGAAGGCGTGATCCCTTTTGCGATTAAGTCATCTTTAAAGTAATACCCTTCGCCATCTGAACATGTTTGTTGGTATTGGTTTCCGCCAATCCAGTCTTTGATCCAGTCTGGAATAAATTGAACGTCAAGTTGTGTATAACTACTGTCGTCAAAAAGGCCTGCAAATTGCTCTAGATCAAATAACGCCTCAACATCGGCTCTTTCTATTTTGATTGAAAAACATAATAGTGGATCACCATCATTGTCATCAATAGACATATAGTAGGTTTTGTTATCAATAGATCGAAAGGTGACTTCTTTTTCAATGCCATCTGAATACTGATGTGTTCCGATCCCCGTCACTTCAAGCTCTTGGCTTCGTAATATTTTGGGAAGTGATTGTCGCTCGTTTAAAACAACAATATCACCTACTTTTAATTCAACGGGTTTCGTAAGCGATCGCGTTGTTGTATCTTTCTTCTTATTGAAACCAAACATAGCCGCCCTCTTCAATAGCAAATAGCATTAACAGAGAGGGCGTCACCCCCTCTCAATAATAAAACCAACTTAACTCGCTGTCTTTTTAGCTTTTAAGCGCTCAAGAACGCTACTGGCACTACTTGTTGCTGTGCCACTGACGCCTGCATCAGCTAATTTTTTATCCAAATCAGAAGCCTGTGACTCATCCTCCATCCACTCACCCGCAGTTTGACGATCTTTCCATTTTTGCTGTTTTTCTTTAACCCGGGCCAAAGAATCTTTCACGCTATTCGCTGTAGAGCCGGTAGAAGAAAGGTTGCTATTAATACTTGCACTCGCTTTTTGAAGCTCACCAACCGTTTTTACTTTTTCTAATTCGCGTTTATTTTTTTCAAGATTCTTTACACGATTTTTAATAAGCTTATTTAGATCACTCACTTCTTTCGCCAACACATCATATTCAGTTTTGGTTTCATTAAAGTCAGTTTCTATTTCAGCTATACGCTCAGCAGTTTCGATTGCTAAGGCTTCATTACCACTTTCTAGTAATGAAACAGCTTTAGTTTCATAATCGCTGATATCTTGGCTTAACGACTCTAACTTACGTTTTAAGCTGATTTCAGTTGATTTTAAATTACTCAGGCTCTGCTTAGCGTTGTTGATAGCTTTTCCATCATCGCGGATATCTTGTTCAAGAATACGAATTAGGTTGCTATCGACAATGGCTTCGCCTGCCTCGCTAGCTCCACCTTTAATTGCTTGAAATATACTTCTTAAAATACTCATAGTCACTCTACCTTTTTAATTAAGTAATGATTCAATAGCTTCCAGTACATCGATAGTATTTTCAGCTTGTACTTCGAGTTCATGGACAATTTCTTTAATGTCTGTACTAATCGCCATTGCACCAAATAAAATATAATTATCACCTTGCATACCCGTTGAACTTAACGGTACAAGAGGGCTTAATTCCAATAATGCAGTGTTTAATTCAGCCACTTTATCTGGCTGAACTTCTGATGTCTTAAACAAATGCGTTACGGCAAGAATTTGTTTTTCTGTCATAACAACTTGAATCGGAAACTCAGTGTTATTTGAACAGATTACTTCAATGGTGCCACTTTCAGTCAATATCGCCTCAAAGTAGGATCCTTCAGTTGTAGTGGTTGTATTCAGGCTGTGTGCCAATTCATTTAATGCATTTTCCATAAAAGTTGCTCCAACTATTTAGAATGATTTTTATCATCGCGTTACATTGCAATGCCATATTATGGCATTTATCAACAAAAAAAGTTCCATTTACTTCAATATTATTTACTTCCTAGCAAAATATACGCTTGTTTAATCTGTTGAATGACTTATTGTTAATACAAGAATAAGCCTTCATTTTGCGTCCAGGCATCACGATGATAATAATAAAGTTGATGACTGCCGAGTTTATTGATTTTGATCTCAGATGTGCTGTCATAAAAGGATGGCGAAAATACAAACGCCCCTTCCATCATTGCTTTTGAAAGCCACCGATCTTCAATAGGTAGTGTTTCTACCTCTTTGATTCTATCCAATGCACTTTTGCCATGCTGCGTTGCAATAGTCCAGCCCCATTCACCAAATGTTGGCACATTGGCATGATATTGCTGTGTTATAAACCCAGCATCAGCCACTGATTTACCAATTGAGATAAAGGCTTTTTTAGCATGATAAGGAGATGTCGATTGCACAACTATCGCGCCATCACCATTAAGTAATTCTTTTAATCTGATATAAAAATAATTTGAATACAATTTATTAAGATCGGGATGACTTGGATCAGGTAAATCAACGATAATGGTGTCAAACTTGGTGTTTCGACTAATCATCGACTCTACTTCAATAAAGGCATCTTGATTAATTACTAACACACGTTTATCTAAAAAAGAAGATTGATTTAAGCTTAAAAACACATCGTTAATATCTTTAGGTGCTTGTTGATCTTTTCCTGAAAACAAGTCGATCATTGCTTTATCTAAATCAATTAATGTGACAGAATCTGGCCCCCATTTTAAAACATCTCTTAGCGCCAAACCATCACCACCACCAATAATCAAAATATTATCGTGTCGGGCAGAAGCCAACATGGCTGGGTATGTAAGATAACTGTGATACACCATTTCATCATTACTTGAGAACTGCAACCGCCCGTTAATATATAAGCTATAGACTTGCGGAAGACCTTTTCCTGCATGTCGTTTTGCAACGGTTAAATGTTGGTATGGCGTTACTTTCGTATAGACAACTTGATCTTTAAAGAAGGTGGCATTAATGCCATTGGTCATTTTCACACCCACCATGGCCAACACTAATAAGAAGAGTAAAACTGCAATATGTAACACCCAAAGCAGTTTGGCTTGTTTAATTTTGTGTTGATAATGATATAAAAAAACTAGGCCCATTAAGATGTTGATAGAGGCCGTGCCTAAGGCCGCTACCATAATGTCTAGTTTAAGACATATTGTGACCCATATCGCTGCCCCAATACCTGCACCGATATAGTCAGCACCATAAACTGTGCCCATATTGTGCTTAAGATGGGTTTGATGTTGATCCTCACGTATTCTGGCTATTAGCGGTATCTCAACCCCTATCATAACGCCTAAGATAAAGCCGAAAACATAGGGAGTATAAGAAGCCATCTTTTGAATAATCGCAATGATACCCCCCTCCATTGCAATGCTTGAATCGATGCCGTAAATGGCTTGCAGTTGTTGAGGCAAGGTATAACTTAAGCCGATAATGCTTGCGATCAGTAAGATTGCACTACCACCAAATACGCCAATCATCAGTTCTAGGTATGAAAAGCCTCGATAAGGATTTTTTATCCATTTTGCTAAAAAGGCGCCAATTCCCATAGCAACTATCATAATGCCAATCATGCTATAGACCGCAGTATCGGTGGAGCCAATGACTCGGCCTGCGTAATGGGCTAGTAAATATTCATAGATCAGCCCACAGGCAGCCAAAACCGCCATTATTCCAATTAGCACTATATCGTGCCTTAGCAAGGTGTAGCCCGTTGTTTTAGCGGATGGTATATCTGCCATTCTTATAGTGATGTATCAATAATAAGTAACAAGGGATCTAGCACAAGGGCCATTGAAACGAAGATTTGAGCCTCTATAAAAGCCACGCCAATATTTTGTTGTTCATCAACTTCTTGCGTGGTATTTATTCGCATTAGGATTATGCTGCGAGCAAAGACTGCTAACAATGAAATAGCAATGACCGTTAAAACGGAACAGCCAAACCAGATAATAGCTGCAAACCAAGGCTCTGCTTGCGAATAGCTCACTAAATGCGCTGCGGCATTAATCCCCAAAGCTGTTGCAATAATATGGCCTAAATAACGAATAGCTAAGGCAGGATTACCCTTTTGTAATGCTTTTTGCCAAGAGGCGCCATTATGACGTTTTGCATAAACGCCGGCACGATAGCGTGTAACACCTAATAAAACTACTTGTGCCGTGATAAACGTAAATAGTACAGATAAAACACCTTCATACGATTCAACTTCGATCCAATGAATAGCGGCTGAAATAATAATACCTAAGGCAATATAGTTTGCTGCCTGAATAATGCCCGCTGTCATATTCTCTTTTGAAATTTCCTTCGTTAAAGAAAACTGATTAAAGTTCATCTTATCGTTAACTAATGCACCGACACGAAGCAATACAATGCCTAAAAGTGCATAGATACTGACATTAATAGCTTCATTAAGGTAATTTTCAGCAGGATCACCACCTACCGCAGCGGCTATAATTTGAGCTAATGCCAATGCACCACCAGCAAAAGCAATCCCAAAGGCAAAATTATCTTTTTTAGAGAGCTCCTCCGTTGTATTGATCCCTTGTGTCACACTTTGAAAGTAGCGATAAGCTGTAATTGCAATGACTGCCAATACAAGATCAATGCAGATGATTCCTGCAATCCAGATCGTAGATTCGTCTAACATATGTATATCTCCCGATAGTAACTTAGCTTATTTACCGCGACTCGTGCCACGACTTATTCTGGCATTGCTGTTTCTAGCCGAACTTGATGAGCTATTTGATGATGAATATGGGCTTTTAAATTTATTACTGCTCGCTAACGACTTAGGTCTAACTGTGGTCGACGTTGCCCCTGTTCTTGTCTTTGCATAAGGACTGGCAAACGTTTTACCTTGTTTTTTAAATTTGGCTTTGGCTGTCGATTGAGTCGTTTGCTGTTGTTTATATTGGGAGGGTGATGTGTATTGGCGGCGCCCAACATCATGGTAATAACTATAATGACGGCCTCTTGACCAATTATTATAATAAACAGGGCGATGTAGATTACTAAACATCGAATACGCCCCTAACCACATCCACACCTGACCGCTACTATTATTCTGCCATTGACCATAATTAGGGTTACCTACTAATTGGCTGCCCTGATAAGACTCTTCACCCCCATCTGCAGCTTTCATTGCTTCTTTACTCATCGCCTCAACACGACCGAGTTTGCCGTCAGACATATCAGCCAATACATTGATAGGATCCGTTAAGATCATATTGTAAACAGCAGGGTTTGCAGCTTCATCAATTAATACCATTTCTTGTATCATATTATTCAACCCACTTTCCGAACCTACCGCAATAGACATTCCCGCTTGTGCTTCTTTAAACCTCAGCATTAAAGATTGAAAGATAGGCCCATTGGAGGTTGCATCTTTTGTTAAGGCATCTATTAACTCAGCAAGTTCTGGCTTATAGCGTTTTACTGCCTCACCATACAGTTTTAATAACACAGCATTTTTTACTAAACCGCTATTAATCTGTTTTTTTAATGAATTGAGCTGCGTTTCAGTCTGCTGAACTTGCTCGGTTAATTGTGTGGTCATTATTGCTTGGCGCTCACGCCTCCTATCTTCATCTGACGTACAAGCTGTCAGCATTATGGATAGCAAAATAAACATAAGCTTATAGCGCATTAATTTCATGATTTTTCCTTAGCTTTCATTATTTTTAATCTACTTTCATTACTTAATGAGTGCATGTGTAACCGACGCCTCGCGCTACTTTTTTTATGTCAAAGACTGATTCTTTTGATGCTGCACGTATAACATCAACCGCTTTATCAACATCACAGTCACCGCACATAAAAATATCAAAGGCCGCATAGTCATATTCGGGCCATGTATGAACAGTAATGTGGGATTCTGCAAGCACTAACACACCCGTGATACCACCATCACCACCGAACTGATGGAAATTAGCGGACAATACTGTCGCGCCCGCAAGCTTTGCAGCCTTGCGCATTATTTCAGATAAAACATCTTCATGCATATGGGCAATATCGCCTTTGCAATCTATGAGAACATGCTTGCCTAACTCATCTTTAATTTTATTATTTTTTGCCATATTATGTCTTATACTATACATGGATAATTTATGCGTCAAGCATTTAGTACGTTGTTGTTAATTTCCTTGCAGCAGTTTACATACATGGCAACGCATCTAAAAAAAGATACTTCTGCCAAAATAAATGGGCCCATAAAATAAGCTGGTATCTATTGTTATGGAAAGACGTCACATGGTTCACTTCTAAAGAATTTCTGTTCGCTTAAAAAAATTAGCTCTATCAACCACTTTGCTTATACATTGATAACTCTCGTCATTTTTTGAACCTTAAAGACTGCCGCTAACATGCTTAGGCCTACTAACATAAAGACCATGATTTTTTGTATTAAAGAGAAGTCCTGCATATCCCACAGTAAAATAGTCAACGCAGCCATCAAAAAAATAGTGACTGATAACCAAATAAAGTTTTTCATTCTTGGTTTAATCGTTTGGACTAAAATAATCGTTGCATGCACAACCAATGCGAATGAAATTATAGGACCTGACATCGTTAAAAATAGTTGAGTCAGTACAGATATATAAACCACAATCACAATAATATTAAAGAGCCAAACATTGACTATTTGTCGCCCAGTCACCAACCAAACAGCACGGTTTTGAAACTTCGCAGCATAAACAAGAAAGCGCTACAGACTAATGCTATAACATTATAGACGCCCAAAAATAGCCCTGGCCCACTCAGCGCTCCACTTGCAATAACAGAATAAGTATATTGACATATCAATAAAACTGTAGTGGTCCAATCAACCTATCTTAGCTGCCCTAAAGCATTACATCCATAGCTTGACTACTTATAATAAGCAAGCCCATTAACCATTCCCGCCTTGCTTGAGAAGGGTAAAGATACGCTACATACCGGTATAAGAGGGGCCACTGCCACCTTCAGCAGGCACCCATACAATATTCTGCTGCATATCTTTGATATCGCAAGCTTTGCAATGTATGCAATTTTGCGCATTGATTTGCAATGCAGACACTCCCTCCACCTGTACAATCTCATAAACACCGGCGGGGCAATAGCGCTGCTCCGGTGCAGCATATAAAGCCAAATTCACCTGTATTGGGACGGTAGCGTCCAATAACTGCAAATGACAAGGCTGATTCCCTTCATGGGCAATATTACTCAGACTAATTGAATTCAATTTATCAAAACTGTAGACACCATCAGGTTTGGGGTAATCAATTCGTGGCATATCCTTGGCCTCCTGTGTACATGCATGATCGGCTAACTGATGCTGCAAAGTCCATGGTAGGCGAACCTTAAAGGCGGCTAACCACATCTCCATGCCACCCAGTAATGAGCCGCCCCAAGTGCCAAACTTAGTCAGCATGGGCTTGATATTGCGTACCGCGTCTAAATCATGCCACAGCCATGATCTGCGTAATGCACTGGGATAGTCATGCAATAGTCTTTGTTCGGAGTGCTGACCCAACGCAAAGAACGCCGCCTCTGCTGCCAACATACCTGACTTCATGGCGTTGTGACTGCCTTTGATGCGTGGCACATTAACCATGCCTGCACTACAACCCATAAAAGCGCCGCCAGGGAAAATCATCTCCGGCCACGCTTGCATACCCCCCTCATTAATCGCTCGTGCGCCGTAGCTTAAACGACTACCTCCCTTCAGCAAAGCCTGCAGGGTGGCATGGGTTTTAAAGCGCTGAAATTCATCAAAAGGTGACAGGTGAGGGTTGGCATAATCTAAGTGCACCACAAACCCTACCGCCACAAGTTGCTCACCATAGTGATAGACAAAAGAGCCACCACCAGTATCGGAGCTAAGCGGCCAACCCAAACTATGCTGCACTAAGCCTGGTTGATGTTGCTCGGCAGGAATCCGCCAGATTTCTTTAAAGCCCAAGCCATATTTTTCAGCGGATGAGGTTTTCCGCAAATCAAAATATTGCTCTAATTCGCGAGTCAGCGAGCCGCGAGCCCCTTCAGCAATCAGTGTATATTCAGCTCTAATTTCAATGCCGGCAGTGAATTGTGGACCTGGCTCTCCTTTGGTATCACGTCCCATATCGCCGGTAATCACACCAACTAACTGTTCTTGCTCATTATACAAGCCTTGTTGCCCAGCAAATCCAGCGTAAATTTCCACACCTAATGCTTCTGCCTGTTCGGCTAACCATTGGCAGAGTGAACCTAAGCTAATGATGTAATTATCTGCATTACTCATCAATGGCGGTAATAGCCAGTGGGGAATCACCCAAGCCTGATTTTTACTCAGCAAAGTAAGTTGATCTTGACTCACTTTGGTCTTTAGTGGCGCACCTAATGCTTGCCAATCAGGTATCAGTTCTTGCAGCGCAATGGGATCAAACACCGCACCAGAAAGAATATGCGCCCCGACTGCCGCACCTTTCTCTAATACACAGACGTTGACTTCTCTGCCGCTTTCTAGCGCCAACTGTTTTACTCGTATAGCCGCAGACAGCCCCGCAGGACCGGCTCCGACAATCAAAATATCGTAATGCATTACGTCACGTTTCATACTTGTCCCTTAAAAAATTCTGGCAGGTTAATTAAATCACTACGTGTTACACCAGCGCTGATTTTTTGACACAGCTTAATAAACTCGCGCATGCCTGTAGTTTGGTATTTCTGCTTATGCCAAAGTATATAGAAAAAGCGACTCAAATCCAGTTGTGGTGTTGCTAGCGGCACCAAACTACCCCGCTGAAAAGCGTCTTTCAATGCTAAGCGAGAAATACAGCTGATACCCAAACCTGATTCCACTGCACGTTTAATGGCCTCAGTATGTTCTAGTTCAAGCCTTATATTAAGACATGCATGGTAATTATGAAAAGCGTGATCAAAAGTCTCTCGGGTACCTGATCCTTTTTCGCGCAATATCCACGACTGCTGCAATAACTGCTCCATACTCACCTGTTTTAGCTTAGCACAAGGATGGTCCGGTGCTGCAAAGACGACTAACTCATCAGCGACCCATGGCTGCACTGCTATATCGGCATGATGACAGTCGCCTTCAATCAACCCAAGGTCCAACTCATGATTCGCTATTTGTCGAACGATAGTCTGGGTGTTATGCACTTGTAGTTGGATACGGCTCTCAGCATGTTGCTGTAAAAACTGAGCAACGAGTATGTTAGCCAAATAATTGCCTATCGTTAAAGTTGCCCCTATTTTTATATGGCCGAAACAGCTATTACCTTGCAATAAAACTTCAATCTCATGCGCGCGATCTAACAATTCGACCGCACGTGGTAAGAGTTGTTGACCAGTTTCGTTTATACGCAAAGTTTTGCCGATGCGATCAAATAGTTGCAAATTAAACTGACGTTCAAATTCAGCCAATGCCGAGCTGGTAGCAGACTGCGATAAAGACAGCTCTTCAGCGGCGCGTGATACGCTTTGCGCTCGACTAACGCTAACGAAAACCTCTAATTGTCTTAGGCTATATTTCATAGTTATATTTATCGGTTTTATAGATATATATTATCATTATAATTCATTTAACAAGTACATCGACATACTTTACTATACAACGTACAGAAATTGCAAAAAGGAAGCTGTCATGAAAATATTAGTCGCGGTCAAACGCGTGGTCGATTACAACGTAAAAATACGCATTAATGCAGACGGAACGGATTTAGCGACTGATGGAGTCAAGATGGGCATGAATCCCTTTGATGAAAATGCCATTGAAGCGGCCTTACAACTTAAAGAACAAGCTAAAGCGAGTGAAATCATTGCCGTATCACTAGGCAGCAGTGCCAATCAAGATATTTTGCGCCATGCGTTAGCCATGGGTGTTGACCGTGCCATTTTGGTAGAAACGAATAGCAAGCTACAACCCTTAGCGGTGGCCAAGCTATTAAAAGCGGTCATCGAACAAGAGCAGCCCGATTTAATTCTCCTAGGTAAACAAGCGATTGATGATGATGCAGGGCAGGCAGGGCAAATGTTAGCGGCGCTATTAAATTACCCGCAAGCCACTTTTGCTTCTAGCTTGCAACTCGAAAATAACGAGTTGCAAGTGATGCGTGAAGTAGACGGAGGTACTGAAACCCTAGCATTGAGTTTGCCCGCCGTGGTCACCGCTGATTTACGTCTCAATAACCCGCGATTTGTAAAGTTGCCAAACTTAATGATGGCTCGCAAAAAAAAGATTACCACAATTCCGGCGGCTAACTTAGGGGTAGACATAAAATCACGTCTCAAACTGCTTAAGCTTGCCGAACCTGCGCCGAGAAAACCAGGCATGATGGTTTCCAGCGTAGATGAATTGTTACGCAAATTGCTCGACCATGAAGGAGTGACACTATGAATATACTTGTATTAGCCGAACACGATGGCCAGCAATTAAACCCAGCCTGCCTGCAAGCGATTACTGCCGCACAGTTTTGGCAAGCCCCGGTGCATGTATTGCTTGTCGGTAGTGCGCTGGACACAATTGCATCTCATCTTACTAACGTTAGCGGTGTCGCCAAGGTGATTAAAGCCGAGGCTGCGCATTTAGAAAATCCACTGGCTGAAGATATTGCCACACTACTAGTCAGCATTAGTTCTGACTATAGGGTGATTTTGGCAGCACATACCTCATTCAGTCGCAATACTTTACCGCGTGCTGCAGCATTACTTGATGTTGCGATGATTTCAGATGCGCTGGAAATTCAAGCTGAAAATTGTTATGTACGTTCGATTTATGCCGGCAACATACTGACCCATATTCAAAGCCAAGATGCAATGCAGGTATTGACCGTTCATAGCAGCCATTTTATTGCCGCAGCCAGCCAGGAAGGCAGTGCTGAAATAAGCTCCATTGATGTGCCCGTGCCTTTTACACAAACGCGCTGGCTTGCGGCAAAGCACACTCAATCAGATCGCCCCGCTTTAAGCTCAGCCAAAGTCGTTGTATCAGGTGGCAGATCTTTAGGCAGCGCAGAGAACTTTGAACAAGTACTCTCTCCTTTGGCGGCAAAACTTGGCGCTGCTTTAGGAGCAACTCGTGCTGCGGTAGATGCGGGCTATGCGGCTAATGAAATACAAGTCGGGCAAACAGGCGTGATGGTAGCGCCTGAGCTTTATATTGCGGTGGGTATTTCTGGCGCAGTACAACATACCTATGGCATGAAAGATAGCCGCGTTGTGGTGGCAATTAATCAAGATCCTGATGCCCCCATTTTTCAAATCGCAGACTACGGCCTAGTTGCCGATCTGTTTGACACTATTCCCGTAATCACAGCGGCAATTAAATAATAAATAGATCACACCTATGAGCAAATATTCTACCGAAACCGTACTTAGCATACATCACTGGAATAACAGCCTATTTAGCTTTAAAACCACACGAGCCGATGGCTTGCGTTTTAAAAATGGACAGTTCGTAATGATAGGACTAGAAGTCGATGGCCGACCACTAACACGAGCTTACAGTATTGCCAGCCCTAACTATCAGGAATACCTGGAGTTTTTCAGCATTAAAGTACCCAATGGCCCGTTAACCTCACGTCTACAGCACTTAAAAGTAGGCGATGAGGTATTAGTTAGCCGTAAACCAACCGGCACGCTGGTGATTGATGATTTGAAGCCAGGAAAAAACCTATACCTGCTCTGTACCGGCACGGGTTTAGCGCCGTTTATAAGCCTGATTCAAGACATCGAAGTTTACGATAGATTTGAAAAAGTGGTGTTGATTCACGGTGTACGTCATATCAGTGACGTAGCTTACGCTGACTTTATTGAAAGCGAGCTGCCGAATCATGAATTCTTTGCTGAAGAGGTACGCCAAAAGCTCATTTACTACCCTACGGTAACCCGAGAGCCATACCGAAATCAAGGTCGCCTTACCGACCTTATTAACTCCGGCAAATTATTTGAGGATATCAACTTACCGACACTCAACCCTATAGATGATCGAGTGATGATCTGTGGAAGCCCACAAATGCTGAAAGATACCGAAAACTTGCTCAATTCCAGAGGTTTTATGGTATCGCCTCGCATAGGCGATCCCGGTGATTATGTCATTGAACGCGCTTTTGTTGAACAGTAAAAATAACCGAAACCAAGGAGATAAAGGCGTCAGCGACAAGCCAGCTTGAGAAAACCAGATAAAATCAAACTGGCTACCCATAATGCTGCTACCAGCTGCCAATAAGGCAGCGGACGGCCTACTTTAGGTAGAGGTAGGCGAACCAGATACGCTCCCGAGTAGCGCCGAAACAGATCGGGCTGCGTCGCCCAGTGCATGTAGCCAAGCGCCTACGCGTAGCGGTTGAAGTGGTGTTTTGTCCGCTCGTGGTAGGCGACGATCACTTCTTTGGTAGATATATCTCCCTCGCCGATCAGTTTTTGAAAAATCATGACGAGCAGCTCACATGCGACAATCCACCGACCTCAAAGAACTCAGACGGTTTCCGTCTATAGTATTTCTCTTCGACGTCCTTCGACTGCTCCGCGTAGGGCTGCGTCATAACTTCCTGCAGTTCTCGAATTAGGGAATAGTTCCCTGCGCTCGCTTGCTGATACACAGGCACAAGGAACCACTCTCGCAAACTGTATTTTGGGTTGACGAGTTTCATTTGCCTAGCAATCTCCTCACGGGAGCGGAGTGGAGCCGCATTCGCATCGGTGGTGCTGGCGATCAGCGATTTCCATTGTGTGAGCCACTCTGGCCAGCGCTTATCCATCTCTTCGGAGTCCTGGTAGAAGCTTTTTTTGAGTGGGACTATGTCGTCAGGGAGCATCGAGAGCTCGCGGAAGAAGAGGGTGTAATCGACAGGCGTTTGCACCATCAGCGAAGCAAGCTCACTGAACAAGGCCGCGTTAAAAGTGTCAAGCCCAAGTTTTGCAGCCCACATCTTCTCCATTTTCGCTTGCATCACTTTCGCAAAGCCCCTTCCGATCTCGTCGAGCTGCCCTAGGCCGTCCTGATTCGATATCAGCAACGGTCGCAACGCCGTGCAAAACATCTCGAAATTGCGTTCCGCTGCCAAGGGTTGATTCATAAACGAGAAGTGATGCCCACCTCCTGTCCATGGTTGATATTGTGGATTGAATACATCGCAAAATCCGAATGGGCCGTAGTCGAGTGTAAAGCCACCGGCTGCGCAGTTGTCGCTGTTGAAGTTGCCTTGGCAGTAGCCAACGCGGATCCAGTTCGCCACCAGCGACGTAAGACGGCTGCGTAATTCGTGCGCGAGCAACACCACTTTTTCTGCGGTGGTTAATGTCTGGTCGATGACGTCACCGTACTCACGATCGATCAAATGCAATACGATCATCTCGAGTTCCTCCATCGCTTTCGGGTGTTCCTGCTTGCGGGCACGGCGACCGAATAGCTCTAATTGGCCGACCCGAATGAACGACGGTGCGACGCGCGTCGAAATGGCTACTGCCTCCGATATAAACGTGTCAGGATCCTGTGAGTGTGAGCCCTCCGAGTACCACGGTCGTTTGACCTTCTCCGTTTTCGAAACGTACAAACTCAAAGACCGTGACGTGGGCACGCCGAGTGCGTGCATGTGCTCCTGTACCAGGAACTCGCGGACACTCGAGCGCAAGACCGCGCGACCATCCGCGCCGCGGCAGTATGGCGTCCGGCCGCCACCTTTCAGTTGCATTTCCCAACGACTACCGTTGATGATGGCCTCAAGCACCGAAACTGCGCGACCGTCACCGTATCCGTTGCCAGTTTGGAATGGGCACTGCTGGTAGTATTCGGTGCCAAAGATGGAAAGTGCGTAGCCAGTCGCCCAACCGATCTTACGTAACGGCTCTGGAACGTCCGCAAGGTCGCCAGAGAACATGCGAACGAAGTCGGCCGACTGAGCCATGCTATCGGCAAAACCGAGTTCCCGAAAAAAGTTTTTGCTGTGCGCGACATACTCGGAATCTTTGATGAGTGTGGGATTGACGGGAACATAGTGGCCCGTGAAGACTTGTCGCGGAGCGTGGTCGGCGCCGTGTGCTTTCGCGTCAGGATCGCAGTTGAGACTGTCCATGAGCGAGTAGTTTGCCAACTTTGCGAGATCGTTAAGCGTCGAGATCATTGGGGAGGTTTCCTGGGATAGTCGATTTGTCATAGGTTTACTCATTAGGTCTACTCATGGCGCGGATAGAAGGGTTGATTACCCGCTGCGTGATTCGTCGTATCCACAATTACCTCGATTTCCGGAGCATCTCTTTTCAGCACAAACATACTCTGCCAACTGTAATCAGGCGTCATAAAACCTGCAGCGAGTCCACTAAGAAATCGTAGCATAATTAAAGATGTTAACGACGTTCCATAGGCTGTGATATCGACAGTAATTGCCATAAAAAAACAAGCAAACAAAATGACATTTCGGCGACCAAAAATATCCGAAAGAGGCGCTAAAAAATAGCTCCTTGCATCATTCCTGCCGAGGAAAAACCAAATACCAAACCGATTTTATCGAAGCCTAACCCTAAGTCTGCACCAATCGAATTTGCAATAACAGCCATAGCCGCAACATCAAAGCCACCTAACATATTAACTAGCAAACACAAGCCGATTATGAAAATATGCCTAAACTGATAACCGCCCTAAAATATATTATCCATTTTAAATAACGGATCTTGAATCTTATTATCACTGTTCAATATATTCACCTATTGAATTATTATAATTTTTAGTTATGAAGTAATGTTCCGATAAAAACCCGTTCCAAAGAGTTATAGCTTCGAACCAAAACGATGAATATAAGTGATGCCTCGTATTATGCGCTGAGCGGTGCTTCAGGGCAATGCTTTCTTAGGGTCTGTTCTATCACCCACTGTCTGACTGGAACCTGAGGGAATCGATGTTCGACCCAGTGGGCAGCTGTTTCGAACATGCATTTGTTATTGCAGGATGAACAGACACCAGGGCCTTTGCACGAATAGGCGATCAAAAAGTTCTCAGCACATGTTTCACACCGGACGCGAGCAAATCCATGCGCCAGAATACCGCATTCCAAAACTTGTGCAGACCATCCTCAACATAATAGGGGATCGGATTTTTATCCGGATCGGCCTCGCACGTTGTTCTTAACCAGATTTCCAGATGATGCTGAACGATCTAGTAAGCCATTGTTAGCTGGGGTTGCCGACGCTGGTATACGCGAGTGGTGGCGGTTGGCTTTTGGGGGAGTTATGACTCAGCCAATGACCAAAGAAACCTTAATCAATAACGCCACCCGCTTCATTCAAAATAATCGTGGACCCGCTGATAAAACAGGCGGTGCTATTGAACGCATTCTGAGCCGTTAGTTGAGAGTGGTCAACTTAAAATGTTTAACAGGCATTAGAACTTGCGAAGATCCAAGAGCCTAAGCTTATAATTTGCATTATACTAAGCAGCAAAGGTTTAGGGGGCATTCAATCATACTCGGAACTAAAGCCTATAAGATCTGCTGAGGAATGAAGCGCATAATAGCCATGCGATTCCTATCGTCAACACACACCCTCATCATCAATAATAAAATCTAAACATTGCTTATGACTGGACAAACACACCCCACAAAAATTACAGTACTTAGATTATCCGCTATTGGCGATGTACTGATGTTATTACCGGCTGTGCGCTTGTTAAAAAAGACTTTTCCTGAAACGCAAATTGACTGGCTGATCGACCAGCCTATCGCCAGTTTATTATCAGAAGTGTCCGAAATCAATGTTGTGCCAATCAAAAAACCACGCTCTATCCGTGATTATTGGCAATTAAAACATCAATGGCAAAATAATAATACTGGACAACTCATTAGCTTTCAAACGAGCCTCGTTAGTAACTTGGTTATGATGCTATTGCCCGCGGATCATAAAACTGGCTTTGGAAAACCCTATTCCCGTGAAGGACATCATTTATTTGTCGATACCGCGTATGATTTACCGAAAAACCTGCATCAAGTAGAAATATTTTTTGCTCTAGCGCAAAAGTTTTCGGGTCTTACAGATAAAATCAGTATCAGTGCCGAGGACTTAAAGCTGCCTGTCAATTCTATAGATACAGGCTGGGCAAAAGAACAGCTAAAACCCAATCAATCGTGGATTGCTATTAACCCAATGGCATCAACACAGGAAAAAACATGGGCGACGGAAAACTATATTACGCTGTTTAATGAATTACAGAAAAATCACCCTGAGTATCAAATTGTTCTAACAGGCGGTCCCAGTGAAAAAGAAATCAAACTAAGTAAAGCTATTCAAGCACAGACAACAGCTAACGTTCTTAATCTAGTCGGAAAAACAACACTAACCCAATTAGCTGCCGTATTTGAACAAGTTGATTTACTCATTGCACCCGATACCGGCCCGTTACATCTGGCTAATGCTGTTGCAACACCGGCTATAGGTTTATACGCGGTAACGCGTCCAGAATATATTGGCCCCTACAATCAACAACACAACTGCATTAATATTTACCCCCAATCTGCCGAGCGGTTTATGCAATCCTCCGCAAACCAACTGCCTTGGCAAAAGAAAATCCCCAGTCTTGATGCCATGCAGATGATCTCTGTGCAGCAGGTTTTAGATAAAATACACTCAGTACTTTTATGGAAATTCTGATATTATCGTAACCCCTTATCCTGCATTAGATTGGCACGAGGATCACAAGCTTGCCACCTTAGCCATCATTGAAGCGATTAAAGATTTACAACTTCAACAAGGGCAACTGTTTCTTTATACTAACCATCTAACATTTATTTTCCTTATGGCCATCAAGGTGAGCTTGTATCTATTCCACCTGATTTTAATAAATCACTTTATTTTGATAATCTCTATTCGTTTACCACAGCTGATTTTAAAGAGAGAATTTTTTCACTCGATGCGATGAATGGTTTAGGTATAGATACCTGATGGTTAAGCAGTGCTGACGCACTTAAAGTTTTTAAAAAATTATTTTTCCGTAATATACTATTAAGAGATCAAACTTATTTTAGGCGTGCCGTTAGGGAAAATGAGTTATTTTTTGTTATCAATTTCTCTTCTCTGTACCAAGAAAACATGTCTAAAAATTTGCAATAATGTGCCTTTATATAACATGCTATTTTAATAACTAAACTCAAGATTATTATCAGGCTCTGCTGCAAACAGATTACAGCAATCAATTAACCACTTTCATCGCTTTTAACTATGCTATTTAACTCCTATGGATTTATTTTTGTTTTTTTACCCATCGTCCTATTTGGCTTTTATGCCATAGGTTCTAGAAGTCATCATCGCACGGCAATTTTGTGGTTAGTCAGCTGTTCTTTATTTTTTTACGGATGGTGGAATCCAGCTTACTTAAGCATTATCATTATTTCAATGCTATTTAATTATGCTATTGGCACGATTTTAGCCCGCAAGGATAAACCAAAAATTGTCCTCGGTCTTGCTATCGGTGCTAATTTGCTTTCTTTGGCCTATTATAAATATTTTAATTTTTTCTTAAATACCTTAAATACCTTAAATAGTACCGTAGAAACTCATTTTAATATCGAAACGATCCTCTTACCGCTGGCTATTTCATTTTTTACCTTTCAACAAATTGCTTATTTAATTGATGCCTATCGCGGTGAAACCCGCGAATACAATTTTTTAAGCTATTGCCTATTTGTTACCTTCTTTCCGCAATTAATTGCCGGGCCTATTGTGCATCATCGCGAGATGTTGCCACAATTTGCTAAAGATACTTTATATAAACTCAATTATAAGCATTTATTTATTGGTTTAAGTATTTTTGCGCTAGGTTTTTTCAAAAAAGCCGTACTAGCTGACGGCACGAGTGAATATGTGAGTTTAACCTTTAACCTTGCTGAAACAAGTACAGCGATTACCTTTTTTGCTGCATGGGCAGGATCACTTTGTTATGCCTTCCAGCTCTATTTTGATTTTTCAGGCTATTCCGATATGGCTATTGGTCTAGCACGCATGTTCGGCATTATCTTGCCCATGAATTTTAACTCTCCTTATAAAGCGCGAAATATAACCCTGTTTTGGCGACAATGGCATATGACTTTATCGCGTTTTTTACGTGACTATTTGTATATTCCTTTAGGCGGTAACCGCAAAGGTAAAGTACGCCAAATGATTAATTTAATGCTAACGATGGTACTCGGTGGCCTTTGGCATGGTGCAGGTTGGAATTTCGCCTTATGGGGATTATTACACGGTGTTTTTTTGATGATACATAATAGCTGGAATCAATTCAGTTTGTTCTGTGGTATTCGCCTTAACCGTTTTTTTGCATGGTACTTAACCTTTAGTGCTGTCTTATTTGCTTGGGTTCCTTTTAGAGCCCAAACCTTAGATGGCACGCTGAATATATGGCGAGGTATGTTAGGATTGAATGGTTTCTTTTTACCTAAATGGATGGCAACATACAGTCATGGCTATGAGACCTGGGTTACTGAATATAAAGTGGCTTTTGTCGGTATTTTTCACCAAGTCGGCCCCGTTAAACTAATGGACATAGTTTGGTTTGTATTACTTTTTTTCATCGTCTTCTACTTACCCAATACCCAACAGTTTATGCACCGCTATCGCCCTGTATTTGAAGCCCGAAAATACTATCAACTGACTAAATCAAATATAGTTTGGCGCCCCACCGTTGCCTGGTCTTTGCCATTATCTTTTCTGTTTGTTTACGCCACCTTATCGCTAACACGTATTAGTGAATTCTTATATTTTCAATTTTAACGCCCATGAAAACTTCTTATTTCTTTAATTATGGTCGACGGTTTATCTTATTTTTCGTATTTTTATTATTGCTCACTATCTTACTTTGCTATCGCGTTGACCCTTTTTCAATTTACGGTAGAGTTTATACCAAAGATGGGCATGAAGTGAATAGCCCCGGCTTTACCAGTCAATTACATATGGGAAAATCAGCTGCAATTAAGCGTTATAAACCCAATATCATCATCATGGGCTCTTCTCGTGCGGCCTTTGGGCTTTCTGCATCGTCATCGGAGAAATACTTCCCACAGCAGAATGTTTACAATATGGCCTTTCCTGGCGCTAGCGCTTATGAATCACTGCGCTACTTTCAACATGCTATTGCTAGCAGCGATATTAAACAGGCATTTATCAGCCTTGATTTTTTTCAGTATCATGGTGGTAGAGCACTGCCTAGCAGCTTTAGAGAGGAGCGTTTAGCCGTTGATATTAATAACCAATCGACAAACGACCCAGTCAATGACTACCTTTCTACGCTATTGTCTGCCGATGCTGTTTTTTATAGTTTTAAAGTAGCTACCGGCTTATGTGATTGGAAAAGCATTTATTTGACTAATGGTTTTAAATATCAAGATCTAACAGGGGCATGGGCCAAACAATTCATATCAAGCGAACAAAGATATATCGATGATACCTATACCATTCCAGATTATACCTTCAATAATAAAAATGACTCCGGCACAACTTTTGATTATTTTAGGAAAATGGTGCAACTGGCACATCAACACCATATAGACTTGCATTTTTTTATATCGCCTTCACATGCAAGACAATGGGAAGTCATTGCGCAGCTCGGTCTATGGCAAAAATGGGAGTACTGGAAACAAGAAATGCTGGCCATTACCAAGCAAGAAAGCCGTATATTTCAGCAATCGATTTTGCCTATTCATGACTTCTCTGGCTATAGTGCTTATTCAACAGAATCGGTACCTCGCACAGCAGAGAAAGTTATGCAATGGTACTCTGATTCATCGCATTATAGACAAGCATTAGGTGATATATTATTAGCCAAAATGTTACAAATCGATAAAACCCCGGCTGAAAGCTTTGGCCGCGTATTAAATACCGCTAATATCACTATGCACTTAGCTAACATTAAAACTGAGCATCTGCATTACCAGACAACACACACACAAGATATAACTGATATACAGCAGCTGATTGCAGCTAAGGAAAAATACTAACCTCATGCTTAGCATTATTATTATCACTAAAAATGAATCTGAACATATTTCTCGCTGCTTAGAATCTGTTTTATGGGCGGATGAAATTATTATTTTAGACTCAGGCAGTACCGATGATACCGTCGCCATCTGCAAACAATATACACCCCTTGTTTATCAAACAAATTGGCCTGGATTCGGCGTGCAAAAACAGCGGGCATTGGAAAAAGCGCAAGGTGACTGGGTTTTATCCATTGATGCTGATGAATACCTATCTGAAGCATTAAAAGCTGAAATACAACAAGCAATACAACAAGAAGCCATTCAAGGCTTTGAAATACCACGACTATCCAGTTATTGCGGTAAAAGCATGAAGCATGGTGGCTGGTGGCCGGACCGAGTTTTGCGATTATTTCAGCGCAGTAACGGACACTTCACAGCAGCACTTGTGCATGAAAAAATCATTATCACTGGAAAGCTAGGGCAACTTTCAGAGCCGCTATTACATGAAACCTATGTTAATTTAGAAGAAGTGGTGAGCAAAGTGAATACTTATTCTTCATTAGGTGCACAAGAACTGTATGAGAAAGGTAAAACAAGCTCTTTAAGTAGCGCTATTTTGAGAGGATTATGGACGTTTATTCGTACTTATATTATAAAATCAGCTTTTTTGGATGGCCCACAAGGCTTAATGCTTGCTATATCCAATGCTGAAGCCGCTTACTATAAATATCTAAAATTATTAGAGATTCAAAATAATCATAAAAAATAAATTACGCTGTTTTTAAATCACGTTCAATACTTCCAATCATACCTGCAAGGCTCACTACCATTATAGAAAAAAACAGTACCATGGTATGGTGAGCAAAAGAATAGCTTGTTAACCCAAAAATAAAAAAACCGACAACTAATAGGATACCTATAAAACTTAAATATTTTTCTTTAGCATTATGACTTTCTAGTAATGTACTAAAAAAATAATAAGTGATACCGGCATAAAATATTAAATAACCTAAAAAACCGACGACTCCTGTTATTGCCAGAATATGTAGCAGTTCGTTATGTGCATGAGTATAGGCAGGCATACGCTCAATTTCCCCCGCATCCATTTTTGTTATGAGTTCTTGACTATAATCACCTGAACCCACTCCAAATATAGGATTTTCCTTAAATATTAACCAAGCTGCTTTCCACATTTCTAAGCGTGCTCCGGCCGATGTTTGAGCGACTCTTGACTGATCAACCGACTCCGCAGCCGTTAAATAGTCCTTAGCATTTGTATAACCGGTGTTAACTCGCTGCTCCACATAAGCATTCGAATAATAAGGACCGAGCATAATGATCACCGAAATAACTAAGCCGGCTAGTTTATAACGATTTTTTATAGGAGTATAAATTAAAAACAGAATGATAAAAAAAGGAATTGCAAGCCAACCACCTCTAGAACCCGCAATAATAGAGCCAATAAGCCCCATAAAAAAAGCAAGTAAACATACAACAATTCCAATTTTTTTAAATTTCATTTCTTTGACTAAAAATAAACCGGCTAAACTCATCACAGCTAACAATAAACTAATATTTCCAAAGCTTACCGCGTTAAGAAACCCACTAATACGCTCATTATTTATATTTATATAATATGATTGATATAAAGAAAATTGATATAAAGAAAACAGCCCCGCCCCAATAGACCCCAGTAATATACCTATAAATAAAGGCCTTAGGTCTGATTTTGATTCTTTTAAGGCAAAATAAATAGGAATAACTAAAATAAATCGCAAATAATAATCTAAATATCTTAACTGTAATTCTCTTAAAATAACATCAAAAATAATAATAATTGGAAATAAAACTAAAGAAAAAATTAATACCTTCTCTTTATTACTTAAGCTTATATTAACGGGGTATTTAATACTCAAAACCCATAGCGATAAAAGAAGAATGATGATGGCAGAGATTCCTGCTCCATGATGAACAGTTAAGACTAATACCGGCATGGTCAGTAATGATAACGAGAGAAGTTGTTCAATAATTTTATTCATAAATCTTTATAATTTGTATTTTTGCTGTCATTTTTCGTTCATGCTAAACTACAGAGTTGTACTCTTCACTCACACCTATTCATGACCCAATCAGTATCTAGTTTCAATATTTATAAAAGACTGCTTAAGTATATCTTACCTTTTATTAAGTTTCTTATCATTAGTATACTGGGCTTTGCTATTGTAGCAGTGGCTCAGCCTTTAACAGCTGAATTGATAAAAATTATTATTGAAGCATTAGAACACCGAAGCGCTCATAACACTCAACTTTTACCTTTTTATATTATTGGCCTGGTTGTCCTGAGAAGTTCAGGTGCTTTTCTCGGTAATTACTTTTTGGCAAAAGTCTCGGTCAATGTAGTGCATAAACTCCGCCGAGAAATATTTGATCACTATACGCGTTTATCCACTGAATATTTTGATGCACAAAATAGTGGTCATTTAATCTCCATGATTACTTACAATGTTGCCGAAGTGGCTCGAGCAGTAACCGACTCCACTCGCATCTTTATTCGTGAAGGTTTAACCGCAATAGGCTTACTAGGCTACCTATTTTGGCTCAACTGGCAACTAACGTTAGTATTTGCTGTTATTACACCTTTTATCGCCATATTAGTCATTGTCGTCAGTAAAAGGCTTCGTGCTTTCAGTAAAAATGTACAAGACTCTATGGGCGATATGACGCACATTACCTCAGAGTTGGTAACAGGTAATCGAGTGGTCAAATGCTTTAACGGATCTGACTATGAAATAAATCGTTTCAAGAAAAGTAGCATATTTAATAAGCAGAAATCTTTAAAAGTTGCTTTGCTAGAAGCCATTCAAAACCCCGTCATGCAGGTCCTTGTTGCCTGTGCACTGGCTACTTTATTATTTTTAGCGCTCGCTATGATGAAGGATACGACTACGGGTACATTCGTCGCTTATCTACTCGCCGCCTTTATGGTCCCTCGTCCCATTCAATCATTAGTCCAAGCTACTGGCGACCTACAAAAAGGCATCGCGGCGGCAGCGGATATTTTTGCTATTTTAGCTGTCAACCCCGAGCAAGACCAAGGTAAACGGACTCACACAAACGGCAAAGGGACATTACGCTTTGAGAATATTTCATTCAGCTACCCTAATTCCGAAAAACTAGCCATTAAAAACGTTAGTTTTGTTGTTGAATCAGGACAGACTGTCGCTATTGTCGGGGCTTCTGGAAGCGGAAAAACCACCTTAACTAATTTAATCCCACGCTTTTATAATTATACGGAAGGTCGAATTCTACTGGATGACATTGAAATCACTGAATACAGTTTAAAATGCCTCAGAGAACAAATTGCCTTAGTCACGCAAAACACAACCTTATTCAACGATACGGTATTTAACAATATTGCTTACGGTGGACTGGGAGACGTTGATGAAGCTGCTGTTTTAAAAGCGGCGGAGGATGCCTATGCCACTGAGTTTATTCAAAACCTAACAAAGGGTATGCATACCGAAATTGGCGAACATGGCGTACAGCTCTCAGGAGGGCAAAGACAGCGGCTTGCGATTGCGCGAGCTTTATTGAAAAACTCACCTTTATTAATTTTAGATGAAGCCACTTCAGCACTTGATACCCATTCAGAGCGTTATATTCAAAAAGCCTTAGAACATGTTATGGCACATCGAACCACAATTGTGATTGCGCATCGCTTATCTACAATTGAACGCGCTGATGTGATTTTAGTGATGGAAGCAGGTGAGATTATAGAACGTGGTTCGCATGCTGAATTAATAGCTAAAAAAGGCACTTATGCCCGATTACACGCTATGCAGTTTCAATAAAGCTAATTCAAAATATTACGCCAATGACCTAAGAGGTTGTCCTCAAATAGAGAGGGTTATTCTCTAAGAGGCTGTCCAAGAATAGAGACCCTACTACGGCTTCTATTCTCGGACAGCCTCCTAGCGCAAAACTCTGGCATTGAGAAAAGAATAGAAATTTCAAACCTCAAAGTCAAAATATTATTTGATGTTCGACAACAAACAGCCTATCAACTGTCTGTCAGTAAGATGAGATTAAATCCACCCATTCCATACTTTACAAGAATCAAACCTTCAGGTCAGCCAGGGCGTCAAAGAACGGGAGCTTAAGATTGTTGGCGGGTTTTATCACCTTGATACCGGTTGTGTAGAGTTGGTATCGTCAGTCGTAATTCCGCAAGCCGCAGAAAAACTATCATTGAGTCCCCTCAGCTTTACTCAAAGCCTTTGTGGGGTCTATTGATAAATCGGCGCTTAAAAATTGCGGTGTTTCTGGTAGTGCCATCACAATGTTATTTGCATCCATCACCTGAATCTTTAGATCTTTGGCCTTAATATCTAAAACATGGCCACCATGCTGACGATCATTAGACAAAAAATGCATGTGATAACCCGGAATATTAAACGTGCGGGCATAAACAGGCGACCAAAAACCCATCAAGGTTCCTGAACAGGTGCTAAAGCTAAATTCAGCTTGGTGGCTGGTTGCCATAACCAGGTCTTCACCGGCTGCAGCTTTACAAGCAACGCGATAGTGAATTTCATCAAAAACACCATCAATTCGTATAGCGGTAAACAAGTTTCCAGACTGCCGATACGCATCGATCTGCCCACACAAATCAGCCCAGCTGACAACCGAACTTAACACACCAGAACGGTCTGCTTCAAATTCCGCACTGACCCAAAAAGGTGCTATCGTGCAGTCGGGTGGCTCAACAACCTTGCCATCGCCAAGAGCCTGCCAAACGTAACCGTCAAGCATCAAGCCTTCACCATTTAAACTATCGAAAGTACCCAAACCAAAATCACCATGAGTTTTAATTTGGCCCACAGTAACACAGCCTTGGTAAACACCTTGTACCAAAGCGGTAGACGTTGATACTTGAAATAGGGTGTGATGTTCAACACCCAGTAACTTAGCCAAAGCCTCTTGAACCACATGATCAACCGTGTCACCCGTCTGCTCACATCGATGCTGAACAGCCGCCAACAGTGAGGATGAAATATTCACGTTAACTTTGTTGCTACTGGGTATTTTTGATTTTTTTATCATTAACAATTATTGATTATTGATTATTTGATTCAAAAAACTCTCAATTCACAAAGCTTTGAATCACATTTTGCATCAGTATACTGTTGCGACTGTAATCTACAGGTACGTTGATCAACGCAGGCACTTTAGATTGAAATGCCTCGGTTAATACACCGGGCAACTCATCAGCTGACGTAATGTCGTAACCTTTGCAACCAAAAGCTTCAGCCAACTTCACTACATCGTAAGTACCTAAAGAAACACCCGCCTCTTCGCCGTATGCCGCCTCTTCTTGAAAGGCCACCATGTTGTAAGAATCACTATTCCAAATAACATGAACAAACTTAGCACCTTCTCTGACTGCAGTTTCAAGCTCCATGACGCTAAATAAAAAACCACCATCGCCTGATACCGAGAGAATTCGATCATTCGGGTACAGCATACTCATCGCAATCGCCCACGGCATGGCCACACCAAGTGTTTGTTGACCGTTACTGACCATCACTTGGCGCGCATGGTCTGCCGCACAGTAGCGATTGGTCCAAATATAGTGTGAGCCTACATCTAAAGCGACGTGTGTTTCTGGCGTGATAACTTTACGTAGCTCATGAATAAGCCGTAGCGGTTCTACAGGAAACTGTTGCATACCGGCCCCCTCATCAATCGTTGCTTGCAGAGCTTGTACGGCATTATGCGCGCGATCTAAAAATGCAGGGGCTAGATTAATTTTCAGATCGACAGACAAGGCGTTCAGTGAGGCACCGATATCACCCACCAGCTCAGCTTGTGGCATAAAAGCATTATCTTGAGCAGTCGGTATGGTATCGACACAGATAACAGGGCGTTTCGTATCGGTATTCCAAATAAATGGATCGTATTCAATTGAGTCGTAACCAATCGTTAACACGCAATCAGCTTGGTCAAGCAATTGATCGGCGGGTTGATTGCGAAACAAGCCAACACGACCGGCATAAATACCGCCGCCCTTTCTTTGCACCCAAGCCCCTGCACCTTGAAAGGTCGAAACATAAGGTATGCCTGACTTCTTAAAGAAGTTAATTAAGTGTTCAGAAAATGCCCTGTCTGAAGATTGCATCCCCAGCAAAGCGATTGGCCGCTTACTACCATTAAGTAAGGTCAACGCCTGCTCTATTGCCATTTGATTTGCTGGTCCAGCCAACAGTTTTTTGCCCCATGTTTCCTGCACATTGCCTGAGTAATCCGCTAAACCGATATCTCTAGGTAATGAAACAAAAGCCGCACCGGGCCGGCCGCTTTCGGCCGAACGAATGGCATTACCCAAAATTTCGCATAACTGATCAGGGGTTGTGATTTCAGCAGAATATTTCGTTGCTGGCATCATCAATGAAGTGGTGTCAAGCGATTGATGGGTTTTCTTCAAGCGTTCATTCACCGGCACTTCACCACCGATAGCCAACACGGCATCGCCTTCGCTGGTTGCTGTTGCCAGACCTGTAACCAAATTGGTGACACCCGGCCCCGAGGTTGCAATACAAACGCCAACCGTACCGGTCAAGCGACCAAACGCAGCCGCCATAAATGCTGCATTTTGCTCATGACGACAAACCACTAATTTTATTTTTTTGGAATACTTAAGTGCAACAAAAAGGCTGTCTATCTTCGCGCCTGGAATACCAAAAATATGTGTCACCCCATGGTTTTCAAGTAGCGTCACAATCGCGTTGGAACAGTTTTTGGTGTTATTTCGAGCCGCCATTGTAAATAACCCTTAAGATATTTTTAACAAAATTAATATAAAAGAAGAATAGGAATTCCAAGCCACAAAGTCAAGATATTATTTGATGTTCGACAACAAACAGTCTCTCAACTGTCTGTCAGTAAGATGAGATTAAACCCACCCATTCCATACTTTGAGCAAAAGATGATCAATCACTCTGAATTTTTCACTGCATTAGTTTTGAAGTACAGTAAAACTTGTTGCATGTTCCGGAAGAGCTTGCTGATTCAGCCTGTTTAGAAGGCTATAAAGTACTACAGGATTATTAGACCACTACACATTACGGTGGTCTGGAGAAACCAGAAACGGGGGTGGAGTCGGTGCAGTTTCACTCAACCCTGACCGGGTTCCGGAAGTGGCATAAATTATTTAGGCGAAAACTATCTTGAAAAACACCGGCTGCACTATTTCATATTTCCTTTTAATTTATTCATAACGCCCTGCTTATATAAAGAAGAAAAGTTAATTGAAAAAAATATTTCATTTTCTCTAACAGCCTTCCTAAAATAGGTTTTATCTTTTAATAATAACTGAGAAAACAATGTATTTGTAAACACTTTAAATGCTCCTGAAACAGTTAACCAGCTAGTATCAAGACGTAAATCATTCATACTATCTAATGCAAATATTTTCTCTTTGGGTGTCTCTGAATGAAAAGAATAGATACTATCAAAATACAGCGATTGATTAAAATCTGGAGGGGGTGGAACTAGCCCTCCTTGTTGCCCATACGGATAATAATCATTATATGTTAAGTGATTAGTGTATAGCAGTAATTTCCCATCCATTAGTTGAGCCAATTTGATCGCTTCAATAACCGCAATAGTTGATAACTTATGATCAGGGTGAGCATCGATTGCTGGGTATGGAGCAATAATAAATTTCGGTTGAAATTTTATTATAATTTTTTTTAGGTCACTAACAAGTGCAGTCCATGTTGCTTTCCCACTTGTTTCTGGTGTGAATGTTGATATATTTTGTTTTCGAAAATAGTTAACATCTTGAATGCCAGAATACTGTGAGTTTACTGCAACTGCTTTATGTTGGAACATTTGCATTAAAGTGCCATCAAAATACCCTAAGTTAATAGATTTTTCTGGGCTTACCCCCGCTAACAAGGGCGTAGTAATGCTATTCCAAACTCTTATTTTTCCTTTTGCTTGGTAATGTTGTTTTTTTTCTGGGTAAATTTCATCATAAGTATGTGCTCCAGCTTCACCCGCTGTAATCGTAACTATCACCGAATCATGTTGCGCATAGAGATTAAATGCTGCAATTTCAGCATCATCTGGATGAGGAGATATAACGATAAGCTTTACTGGTTTAGCAAGTTCGGGGGTATTAAATAAAATAACTTTGGCTTGTTGATCTTTAATCGTCACGTGATGACCAATAAGTTGCACGTTTATAATGCCTTCTTTCTGTATTGGAGCTAAGTTAATATAACGCTCTCCTGAGACGCCTCGCTCTAATGTTAAAACGGATCGACTATTTTCATTAATTACTTCTACAAAGGGCTCCGCAAAATAGCCAGCCAAGTTAGACTCAACGTCTAACTTAATAAACCCTGTATCCCATTTTTCTGGGCTATTGAAACTAAATTTTTGTTGCTGTACGTGTACCCTTATTGCTGCATGAACGCTACTACTGAGTGCGTATTGATAATTTTGCGTTACATCATACTTATATTTTCCTGCTAATACCTGGTAGGCAATAGCTAATATACAAACTACAGATAATAGAGAAATTAATACCTTTTTAAACATGCTTATTGCCAGCTAGGGATTTTCCATACGCTAACAGTGTTTGTTCTAATGTTTGTTCCCATGTTATAGATTGGGTTTTTTTATGACCATTTTTGGCCAAAAATAGGCAATGCTTTGGATTATTAAGTAAGGTTTTAATATGCGTTGCTATTTCTGTACTATCTTTTGGGTTATCAATTAATATAGCTTCATTGGCGCTCAAATGCTCGGAAAAACCACAGTAATTTTTATTACTCACGATAACAGGGAGTGAATAAGCCATTGCCTCTAAAACGACCATTGCATAAGTATCAGATAAAGTAGGATGGACCAATGCATCTGCTGCTGGATAAAGCGTATTCATATCTTCACAAACACCCATAAAATGAACGTTTCGAGTGAGCTGAAAACCCTTTACTTGATCTATAAATTTTTCTGGACTGTCATTACCTGCAACAATTAAATGTATATTTGAATCATTTATTTGGTGTATAGCTTCTAACAAAACACCTAAGCCTTTATTTTTATAATTATTAGCTATAAAGAGAAGGGTAAAATTTTCTTCTGATATATTTAATAAAGTACGTTGCTTATTTCGACTACTTACGCGCACCTCAGGCATGCTATCGACTTGAATACCTGGGTAAGCAATATTAATATTCTGTGAGATTTCTGGGTAACTGCAAAGAATATTTTTAGCTAGAAATTCAGATACTGCAATTATTTGACGGTTATTTTTAGTACAAAGCTGTTGTTTTTCTAGCCATAAATAACTCAACATTCTAGGGCTTATCGCTGTATTTAGGTAGCGTAGAAATTTCTTTAAACCTGAAATCTCAGTGTAACGACTTAAAATACAAGGAACATGTAAAGTCTGTACGTTAGCATGAGGGATGCGTGCATGCGCATGTATGATGTCAAACTTATTTTCCGTTGCCTGACGCACCCACCGAGCAAACAGTAAGTCATTTATATACCGTGGTTTATCTAACCTTTTAGGAATAATATGAAACTGAATATCTTTAGATTGACTGGTTCCTATGGACTGACAGTAAACATGAACTTTATGTTGCCTGGCCAGTCGTTCAGTTAGTTCAACACAATACCTTTCCGCACCACCGATACGTGTGTAATTTTGAATAACAACTGCAATTTGTAACTGTTGTGAATTATTAAGATTCATACAAGTTAAAATTTTAAATATTGAGAGGTCAGTAGTGCTTGCCCGTTCTTTTAACTAAAAAAGTCACTATATACCTTAACTTTTCAAGCTCTTGAGCCAGGTAAAAAATAACTCGCTTTGTGCCTCCATATTTAAGTGCAGGCACATAACCATTATAAAACAATGCAATATTCATACACTTTGACTACATTTTTACAACTAAAAATGGCCCTAAGATTAAAGCATCTAAATTTGCTTGTTGAAATGCAATAATCGCTTCACCAGCAGTACGCACAATCGGTTCTTCATGCATATTAAAACTGGTATTAATCACACTAGGAACACCTGTTAATTTTTCATATTCAAACAAAATGTCATAATAGCCCGAGTTATCTTCTCGCCTTAATACTTGAGGCCGTGCGGTATTATCTACATGAACAGCTGCGGGGATTTGTTGTTTTGCCAGCTTGGATGCGTTATACGTAATTGTCATAAATCGTGCAGCTATATGTGATTCATCCCAATCAGGAAAAAAACTTTTAGCATGAGACTGCATTATAACCGGCGCAAAAGGCATAAACTCCGTGCGTGCAAACTGCTTATTAAGCCATTGATTGATTTTAGGGTCACTACAAGAAGCCATGACACTTCGGTTACCTAAAGATCGAGGACCATACTCCATTTTTCCATCAGCTCTTGCTACGACTTTTCCATCAGCCAATAATTTAGCAACTTGCTTTGCTAAATCATTGGGTTCTGAAAAACTTAAGCCTGCTAAATTTAAAGCATCCAATGAACTTTCTTTTGTAATTTCAGTCCCTAAATAAACTTGCTGTTTAAATACAGGAGGGAGACCGTTATTTAATTGAGAATAAACCTCACATGCAGCACCACTCGCTAAACCGCCATCACCCATATTGGGGTGAATATAAATATTATTAATTTCGGGTAAGTCTAAAATCCTTTGGTTTAGTTTGACATTAGCAAAAACTCCGCCTGCTAGTGCCAATGATTCAATATTGAGCTCTTTAGCTTGCTGTTTAATCCAGTTACAAATGAGTAATTCTGTAAAACCCTGAACACCTGCAGCAATATCTTCCTTATTAAGCCCCTCACATAACTCAGATATGACTGCTTGACCTATTGGATTATTAAAGCCTAATGTCACATTAGCTAATTTAGAAGTAAATAACTCATTCCAATTATTAACATTAGTATGTTCCAATAAACGTGTTAATAGTGGTTCTGGATTTCCAAAAGCAGCCAAGCCTAATACTTTACCTTCATGCCGAGTTGCTTTAAACCCTAAGTGAATGGTTACCGCTGAATATATTAGCCCAATACTATAGATATGTGGAAAGTGTGCGATTTTAGTTAATTTACCTTGTTCACCTAGCCACACCGAACCCCAAGAAAAATCTCCTGCGCCATCCAATGTGATGACACCTACTTTTTCATTTTTAAAGGGGGATAAATAATAAGCGGATGCCGCATGAGCTAAGTGATGTTCGACAGTATAGGTTGGTTTTTGAGCAAGAACCTCATTCTGGGCCTTTGCTCTTCCTCTAAACCGGCGTGTAAAACGATCAAATTGATGCTTCCAGAAATACTTTCTTAAATTTTTATCTGTTTTTGATAGTTTATACACATGCTTAAAAAACACATCTGAATACGGTGTTTGTTCGTATCTTGGTAAATTGGCAAGCGCAACAGCATCAACATTGTCTAAACTAATACCTGCCAAACTTAATACTTCACTTATTGCTTGATGTGGGTAAGCATTATCCATTTTTATTCGTGAAAACCTTTCCTCTTCGGCAGAGGCAATTAGCTCTCCATCACGAAAAAGGGCAGCGCTAGTATTGTGGTGTCTGCCATCATTAATGCCTAAAACAATCATTCTTTTAACCTTTTATAAAAAATTTTATTCGTGAATAAGTTACCCACGTAAAATTAATTTAACAAAAAAACCGTCATTCCCGCATGCTCTTAGCAGTAAATTCCCGATAGGAAAACTCGGAAATAACGAAAATAAGAATGTTAAGTTAATTATGTTTATCTACTTACATGGGACTTTAGTCTAATACTTTATTCTTTGATCAAGTGTTGTATTACAGATCTTACGCTATCAACGCTAACATCACTAAACCCTTCAACGCCATCTAAAGACTTTAGCTTAATTCTATCAGCCGTTGGTAACTCTAACTCTGCTTGTAAAATAACGGCTTTATCATTTAATGGCGGGGTAAATTCCGGTGTAGAGCTTCTATATATTGCTATCTGAGGAATATTTAACGCGGCAGCAATATGCATTAACCCCGAATCATTACTGATGGCTAAATCCACACAAGATAGTAAATCTATAGCATCTAATAAACTCGTCTTACCGCATAAACTCATCAACTGACAACCACTTTTTGCTTCTATTTCATGGGCCGTAGCAAAGTCATTTGGAGAGCCTAATAAGATCACCTCGCAACCTTCTTGAGTTAATTCTTTTGCAATAGCCGCATATTTTTCTGTAGGCCATCGCTTGGCTGGGCCAAATTCAGCACCCGGCATTAAAGCAATTAACTTTTTCCCTTTATTTAAACCTAATTTTGTTTGCCATTCAGCAACATTAGCCATATCCACACTTAATTGTGGTTTTGGAATCTCATTTAATTCGGGAATTTTTGAATCTGCATCTAAGCCCAAATAAACATAACGTTGCACCATGTATGGCAATTGTTCTTTATCCATTTTGCGCTTATCGGTAAGCAAGCCATAACGCATTTCGCCTAAGTATCCTGTGCGTTTAGATGTAGCGCACCAATACCCAGTTAAGGCTGATTTCCAAGTCACTGGCATTGTAATGACTTGATCGTATTTGTTTTTTTGTAGCTGCTTCCCAAGGTTTCGACGTACCGTCCAACCAAATTTCCCACGCTGAACATCAATTTTATAATGACAATTAACTTCAGGCATACGTTGTAATAAACCATAAACCCAAGGTGGTGAGATAACATCAAGTGTTAAATCTTCATATTGTTGATGTAAGGATTTAAATAATGATTGCGCCATGACCATATCACCCACCCACGCAGGTGAAAAAATAAGAATCTTCATAATTTTTTGTTGGTGTACTCTACTTAAAACGTGATCAACGGAAATAGAATTTATTGCATCCAAACTTGAAATTTTCTTTTGCCAAGGCAGTTGCTCTACTGTTTTATAGAGAAAAGAATAGGAATTTCAAGCCACAAAGTCAAGATATTATTTGATTCTTAGAAACGCCATGTTTTAGTTTCGTATAAATGTAAAATCTTTCCTCTTGGGTTAGATGGTTAAACGTGTTCATTGAGCACCTCTTTTTAGTTTCAGGTTTTAGTCGACGGAAACTATGCCATCTAACCCTTTAAAGAGGTGTTGCAGTTATTATATGAATTCGGGGGCTACCAGCTTACCGTTTGATCAAACTCATCGTCCGTTATCGAATTCACTGTATTATCATCCCCATACGGAGCTTGATCTATCCCCGCACAGAATTATAGGTGTGGCACGAGCCCGAGCAATCGCCGGTAAATGATCCAGCACAAAACCAAACGCAATCCCAGCGATGCTGATAACTGGAGCCACTATGCTATTTTGGGATACGACAATATCTTCGTAGGCGATTGGCGAAGCCCAGGTCTTGTATCTGCCCCCATGATTGCACAGAAATTAAAAAACCAGCGCTTAGGCATGAATCACCAGCATCCTGCAGTACTAGGAGATTTAGCACCCGTGTGTGTAAGCTCCAAGTTTCCACAACTATCGCTTACTTGAGCACCTGTCGGAGTGGCACGTAAGGTGTAAGTATTTACCGTACTCACCTCAATCGTTAATAAATAGAAAGCCGCCCCCCCCCCAGTAGGACTTTGCGTAGCAAAAACACTAGGCGCCCCCGTATCAGGAGAGCCTGCCCCCTGGTACGTATTGGCCTCGGTATAGTGCCGTTCCATAGCATTAGCAAGCCCCAGCAGAGCTCCTTTCCCATCTGCACGTCGAGACTTATAAACACTTTCCTGATAACTTGGATAAGCAATGCTAGCCAGTATGCCTATAATCGCTACCGTAATCATCAGCTCAATTATCGTAAAACCTTTTATTTCCCTAGCCTTCATCATTACACTCATTCTTAATTATTAATATCCGGCAGCATAATTTGCATATTAGGCCTAACTTCCAACTGTTTAATGACCTTGTTATCCCCTAAAACAAAATTAACAATACTACCTCGTTTTAATTCGCTACGATTATCAATAGATAGCCCTGGTTTTATCTTATAAGGCCTATTATTAATAACGATATCATGCTTGCGTAGATCAACCTGATTAACTGCACCCGATTGATTAATGTCCGCAGCACTGACCACTTGGCTTAACATAAAGAAAAGCAGCATTATTTTCCGCATTTTGTTCTCCTAATAATTGTTAACGCAATTCTTGCCAAGAAATTCTTTTCATACCTGAGCTAGAACCAATGTTCCTTTTCTCTATCGTCGCGCCTCCATTAGTTCCCGGTGTATATTGGTTATCACTTAAAAAACTTGATGAAGCTGGAAACCCCTTAGTAAATCGCTGCCCTGTTGCAGCATAGTAGTTTGCAGGTGTCCCTCCATCATCTAGAAGATCCTTCTCATCCACTTTCTCATCACCGTTCAAATCAAACACAGCACCATCGGGTCGTCCTCCTGTCTCTAACTTAACTGACATTAAAAAACCAGATCCACCGGCGCTACAAAGTGAGCTTTCAGGAATCCAAGTATTAAAAAAGACAATATCATTAACAATATCTGAGTCTACAATCACTCGCTCGCCACTATTTTGCGTTAAACGTATATACCAACCATCATCTGGGCTTGCGCTCGTATAATCAACACTATTATTAGTCAGAACATTAAAATCACTGGAAACATCCGAGCCATCATTAAAAAAACTGCCTGTTTCAAAAGTTTGTTCGACTAAGTCACTGGTAGTAAGCGAGCTGACCCCATGATCCCAGACACCATAAAAAGACTGCACACCCGTCGTTGTAATATCATCAGCAACCAAGTATTGACCAGAACCAAATACAACCATTATATTTGGTGTCCCTCCTATACTAACCGAAAGATTTTTGGCAATCGCAGGTTTATTTGTTATCGGCTGATGACTTGCTGTAGTAAATAAAGGACTCCCTGAAAAACCAACGCCCCAATTACTTGCACTCTTATCAGAGACATCAAAAGCCCATAAATGTCCGTGTAAATCTCCCGCATAAATTCTATCGATAACTGAATCGCCATTGGTATCAGCTGCTTGTGGCGTAGACAATCCATTACAATTACTAGATACATTGGCACAGTCACTACTCACTATAGTTCCTGCTCCTGTTGCCAATTCTATATAATCACTACCCGGCGTCCAAACTCCATCCAAACCACCCTCTAAGAAAACAATAAATAATTTTGCACTGCCGTCGCCATTATTATTGTAACCATTACCAAAAATTGCCGCCCAACGCCCATTGTTCATCATCCCTATCGAAGCCTGACTATACGAATAGCCCATATCAGAGTCATCGCTATCATCGAACTCCCATAAGGCAACTGTTGCTGCATTCGCTTCGGAAAATTGGCTCGGATCGGTTACGTCTAATGCAAAAACACCTTTTCCACCCGCTCGATTACCGCCCACTAAAACACTATGCCAAGCCTTTCCCGCTCCTGTATCAAAATAAGCATCTTCCACCACAGAGGGCAGGTCAACATAGTATTGGTGCGTATAAGCAGGGTCCGTTAAATAATGTAAACCACTTGCAGCGCTAGCCGCTGAAAAAACATTGTTAGGTATATACACCAATTCTTCTACCCCTGTATTCGCATCAAAGCCATGCAACATACCATCATTAGCACCCACATAAACCATTCCAGCTCTACTCATCCCCGAGGAAAATCCACTATAAGGCTGAGAAGTAGGAAAAGGAGAGGAATCCGGCCAGTTTGACTGTGGACTACCGACATAAATAGGATCGGAGTGAATAATATCGCCCAATAATTTACGTCTGACACGAAAATTATAGCTACCTCCCTGCTCATTAGCCCTATCTCCTCTTAAATAATTTAATCGCGCCTGCGCAATTGCATCATCTCCAACACTACCATCAGGGTTTACTTTCAAATCATCTTGTTGTGCCGCCAAAAGCGATGCCCACTGGAATGGAATCCCTTGTGTACCATTAAATGTTAATATTGTACGTGTCGTTGCTGGAGAGCTGCGCGCCTCTAAAACATCGGCAGCTTTCCAATTGGGTGTTGTAGCAACATTCCCATTCGTTGCAGTCAAAGGGAATGATAATAAATCCCCCGTCCAGCTATTATTAACATTGCTAAATTGCGCTAGAAAAACCGCACTACTCCCCGTCAAGGTCGTTGTATTAAACGACACAGACGCCGCACTACCAATACGACTACTAATGTTTGCCAGTGCATCATTTAATGAATTAGACACTGCTTGCGGAGTTCTAGCCGAAACATAAGTTCCTTTACTGTTATAGGCAGCATGCCATAAATCATCAATTTTTTCAGGGTTACTATTAAAAGGATTCCCCCAATTACTTCCTTCCGACAATCCAGGCGAATTACCTGGCCAGCCATCACTATCGGTATCAGATAATAGGCCCGTTAGACCAAAAGCCACGGTAAAAGTCACCATATGCTGATGTGAGGCCGAATCAAATAGATTGGTAGGTACTACATTCGCTAATCCACTTAAATCCCGATCATAATAATACTGAGCAACATCCGCCACGGTATTACTATAACTATCACCATCTGCATTACCTACATCAGGGGTCCATCCATTCCAGTAACCATCAGTAAACAAGACCGAAAAATTCTGTTGGCATTGTTCTACAATCGGATCCGTACGCCCATCTGTATTATCAAAATATTTGCCGGTACGCTTTAACCCTGTTCTTAACGGTGTGCCATATGCAGGCCAGTCAAAGCTAAAAAAATTATTTAAAAGATTGGTATTATGCGCGTCAAAACTCGACAACCCACTGGGTACTTCTATAAATAAGTTCCAGTACTTATTAATAACACTCAAACCATAGCGATAATTAGGGTTTTCAGTAATCACTCGCGCAACTGCAGATTTAGTGACAAATGAACGCCTACGCGAATATTGATACCAATTTGCAATATCTTGTTGGACCTGCGCAACCGACTTGCCGTTTAATGCAGCATGCTCAAGACTTCCCGATACAGTCGCAATACGGGTTAGCGTTTCATTTAATCGTCCTTCATTACTACCCGAACTTGTTGGCAAGTAAGTTACCTGATCAACTGCTATTTGGCTACTAGTGACGGTATACCGTAAGTGCTCGTCCCATAAATCCACTTCACCATTGGAACCTATCGTACGATTTATATTAGACCCTCTTTTAGGAATAGCACCGGAATAGCCATGCGTATCCTGCCATACCTCATAAATAAACCCACTTAAATTACGGATCCTGTTGTACCCAGCAGATTCTGGCTGAGGATCACTTCGAGCAGAACTAAAAGAAGCATGTGCCAAACCAGTCCCACCCCAAGGTTGATAATTAATATCTGGATTAAAATAAAGTATATTAAAACCTTTAGACCTTATCCGCCAGTCAGCATCAAAGGTACTACTTGAACAGGACTCTATATCGGTGCCACACCATGTTCCATAGGCATTATCTGCATTTGAAAAAGGATAATAAAAATAATACCACCCAGAACCATTATAATTTGCATATAAACCATTATCTATACGCCAATTAATAAAACATTGACTATTGCCTGAATACCCATCTGCATCACGATCGTAAAGACAATGATTCCAATGCTTAGCGGTTAAAATACTCCAATCCATCGAGCCGGAATCATCAATTTCAAAAAAAATGTTCGGCGGGACATTGCTTGCGGCAAACAATGGATAATCGACCAACGCTCCAGGCGCTGCGTATACAGGCACAGCAGATAACCAGATTAATGCTGCTACCATCGTTTGAAAAAAATAATATCGTCTATGCTGAGTCATACCAAATTCCTTCTAACCATCACTAAATAAATACTAAGGCTGAAATTGAGATTTACCGCCATAATAACTACGCAGAACCACTTCACTACTATCCCGACCTCCCGTTCCCCTAGCCGTAATCATAAACACATAATTAGGTTTTCGATCGAGATCGACATCAGGTATCTGAGAGGTATAGCTAATAAAATAACGTGGCTGACTGGCAACTAAGGTGCTACCTGTTGCATATTCAACAGATGTATTATTGTCCGTCCAAGTTGCTAAATTGTTAGCCTTTGGTGTAGGACAAGCGGGAGTAACACACCCTGTACAACCGGTTACCCCTTGGCGATAAAACAACCCAGCCGTGCCATTACAAAAACTCTGAATAGAACCTCTGCCATTATTCCTAAGCTGCTCAATACGTTTCTCGCCTGCACGTAATGCCGACTCAGCTGATTGAAACGCTAAACTTTGATCACGATAATTACCCGCCATTTTTTCTTCCAAGCCGGTCACTTGCATACCTGTTATGCCGATTAAAGTCAGTAATAACAACATAATCAAGCTAATAGCCAACACCACCCCTTGTTGGCGCTTTTTATTGGTCAAAACTACCATACACGCTTCTCCCTCTGTTATAAGCGATTACGCAAAGCAATCGTTGTTGTATAAACTCGTCGTAGCCTTCTATCTGTTGCCGTAGGTGTCGCACCATTGTAGCTATACTGCAATGGCTTCGAAGCTATATTGTCCTTTAGCGTCTGTAACAATAGACTAATACGCACACTAACGACTCTATCCCAATCAACAACTGTATCCGCATCAACATAATAATTCGCCAAAGCATCAGGCACGAGATCATTGTCTTCACCATACAAAATTTGCATATCTTCAACGCCTTCAACTAGCTCTTCTGCGTCTGCATTGTTAATGCGTTTAAATAACGATGGCTGTCCATTAGCACCCGCCTGAATACTATAGGTAATAAAGGCTAGTTTATAAATCTGTGCATCAGTGCCATAACGATTAGCAAGTGGTCCGTTATTATGAGCTTCAAAGCCAACCTCTAGATTTTTAGAAGCATTCATGGATCCTCCGGTATTATGAATAGCAACATCCTGTAGAGGTCCCGGATTCAAATTAGTAATTTGAAAAATATCGCCTGACCGACAATCAGAGAGCAGAACAATATCATCATCAAGCAAGCCACTGCCACTGGTTACTTTTATATTTGCAGCAACGGTAGTCGGCTGAGAGACAAGAAACACATTAATTGCCATAACACCTCTCAATGTGAAGCTATCAGTTCCATCCAAAAACTCATTAACTGCAGCATCATTATTTATTCCGGCTAACCCTGCTGCATATCCATCATAAGTGGCATTAGGCTTAAGCTTGCTTTCTATCTGTGCGGATTTTATACATCCCCAAAAATCCACCATGCGCATATCCCTAGCAATAAAGTCCATGCTAAATCGCCCATTCTCCTGCAAACCAGCCAAAGCATCTTGTATTCTAAAGGTTTGCGAACTGCTTAAAAAAATCTGAATCACACCGCCTGTTAAAAAGGCCCCCAATAACAAGGCAATCATTATTTCAATCAGACTCATGCCTCGTTGTTTTTTTACTCTTAATATGCTTTTCATAATTGAAAATCCGTCTGAAAACTTGGATCAGCGTCATCAATATTATTATCTCGATTATCATCCCACTGGACTTGAATACTGAACAGTTCTGCATTATAAGCAACCGTCCCTAACGCATCACCTCCGGGAAGTACTGCCTGAAGTGTAGCTAACCACTCAAACAAATCATTTTCTGCCATTTCAGTAGCTGTACAACCGACCAATGTAGAACATCCCACATGAGCAGTCGCACTTCCTACTACATAAGTACTCGCACCGCCTTCTTTGGCCTCGTCATGATTTGCTCTTATTCTATCAGCCATATCGTAAGCCATCTGCGTCGCTTGGCTCCGAAAATAAGCTGTTTGATTATGCTTTAATGACGTTGTTTGTAATCCTGCTAAACCTAATAGACCAACTGCCAGCACAACGACTGTTATTAGCACTTCGATTAATGTAAAACCTTGATTATTTGACATCACACCTCCTTATGGTGTGCAAGAAGCAATATTAGCATTATCATCATCCGGATCATTGGGGATACCATCACTATCTGTATCATCAGCAACAGCACTCCGGCCTACTGCATTAATAATTATTAACTTGGAAGTCCTCGCGACAGGAGCAGACTTTGCACATAAAATAAAACGCTGTTTTGCCTGAGCTTCCCCTCTACTGTTATAACTAACGAAAACTCCCTCATCTCCCTTTAAGGTATAGCCGTTTGCCAACGAACTATATTCCTTTAAGAGTTCATCGCCCGTAGAAAAAGCATTAGATTTATCATTATCAACAAAAACTTGCCAGCCTGCTTCCCACTGCGCACCTGATTTACTCACCACTACATTTTGATTACGCTTCACCGCTTCACTGCGAGCAAAACGTAAAGCAGTGATAAATTCATTTGTCATCGTAGTTACTCGACTACTCGTTATGCTGGCACTAAAACTTGGTATGCCAATACTTGCCACAATACCTGCAATGGAAAGCGTGACCATCAATTCCATTAAAGTGAACCCTGAGTTATGTTTATACATACCAATCCCTATTTTGATGAGGCCTTTGAAATATAGGAATTACAAGCCATAAAGTCAAGATATTATTTGACTTTCGGCAACAAATAGTCTAATAACTGTTGTAAGATCAGATTAATATTCTGCCACCCTATCATGCCGTCTTGTGCCATGATCACTGGAAACCCTATTATAAATATAATTGCCTTGCTGTTTTGGGGTGCTATATACAGCCATTTGATTTTTATATAAAAAACACCCGGAGTAGTGACTAATACTTTTATATTAGATATGGCTTTTTACAAAATAATTTTCACCGAGGAGAAATGCAAATGAAACAGATTAGGTTTTTGAGTTTATTGATCATATCAGGACTTTGGGGGGGCGGTGGCATAGCGCACGCAAAAGTTGCAACTGAGGGGTGTGCAACTACGGGCGCTCAACTAGGCAAATTAGAAATCCTCTGTGTTGGCGTAAAAGGTAAACAATACAAGGTAGATTTAGAGCGTTACAAACACCCTGATAATGATAAGTTATATTGGCAAATTGTAGGGGAAGTAATTCCGGCCACTTCAAAGCAGCAATGCGGCACCAGCGATGCTGCTTTGAATGTCAATTTACCGTGCGCGATAGTGAATGAAAAATTATTTAAAGTTAAGCTGGTTCGACACAGTTCTTCTTTAAGCCCCTATGGCGATTATTGGGGCTTAGGTGATTATCAATCGATACCTGATCTGACACCTACTCCTGAACAATTATCATGTCGAACTAAACCAAATTTTATTGATTATTCGCCGCAAGGCAAAAATCAGCAGAGTAGAGAATCAATCAATCTTTATAAGTTTGGGTATGATCCAGCCATTTTTGATAGCCACTCAGATACCACAACACGTCTTATCACTGATCCGGGTGATTTGATCATACCTGACGATAGCGATAAATTATCAGATGCGTTTGAAGACAGCCTTAACTGGGCGTCTAATGAATGTAATAGATTAAATAAAAGTGTATTAGGCCCAATAAAAGATCAAGGTTATTGTCAAACATGTTGGGATTTCGCAACAACATCTGCGATTGAAACCTTTATTACAATGGATATGATAAGACAATCAAAATCAAATAATTATGTCTCGTTAAGTGAGCAATACACATTAAATACATCAGCCAATTTTGACTGTATGTCAGGTGGGATATTTGAGCATACATTATCTGATATTCTAACAAATGGTATTCCAACAACAGAATCCTGTACCTATCATCCTTCAGAATCATCGTGTTCTGATTCTCCACCTGGTGATGCTGAATTTGTATTATCTAAACAAGATAACAATATAAGTGCTTGGTATTATAATCCTTTAGATGAGGAGACAACAGTTACTCAGATTAAACACGCACTACAAGTACATGGTCCATTAGTCGTTGCTATTAGGGCTGCAAATGTGGAACAGGACACCGCTAGGAGCAAGATGATAACCCCACATAAACAGGTAACCCTTTTAAATAAAAAAGCAGATCATCAAGTTGTTTTAATAGGCTATGGTATATCGGCAAAAGGTATGCCATATTGGATTTATAGAAATTCTTGGGGTTCTACCTGGGGGAAAGATGGATATGGTGCAATTGAAATGAGTGATACGCCACACTACACATTTACAGAAATTGGTGCAATAACGTCAGTAAACTATAATGAAAAATTAGTTACAAGTCACACGATATCTAATTTGTTAAACTAGATAAGGGGAAAACAGGGTTAACTATAACCTGAATCCGAAACATCATTTTTAAAAAGCCAGTGTCGATGTAACTTGGGGGGGGGGGTTAAAACTCCTCCAAAAACTACAAAGATAACGACTAGATTGTTCTTTTAATCTAGTGTCCTGAATTCACAAAAAACTTTCAGGACTCAAAACCATCTATGCAAGACTTATAAACACGCCTTTTTAGTAGTCTTTATTTTTTTACCAAAGCCCAGTCGGGAAAGGTGTGAAAATTAATCTGAAAAACATAGGTCACCCAGAATAAAAGTACCAATACTACAACAACTATAGCAATCAAATTCAGGAAAAATCCAGCCTTCACCATTTCCCACATTTTTATTTTTCCTGTTCCAAATACCAAAGCATTCGGCGCGGTTGCCGCTGGCAGCATAAAAGCCATAGAAGATGCAAAAGTCACTGCTAGCATTAACACCAAGGGATTTAATTTTATGATATTGGCAACACTTGAAATTACCGGTAACAATATTTCCGTAGTAGCTGTATTGGAAGTAAACTCCGTTAAAAAAGTAACGCCTGTAACCACAGCAGTTATCATCCCTAAATCAGAAAAACTTGCCAAACTAGTTAATTGATTTCCTAAATAAACAGATAGTCCTGAACTTACAAAAGCTTTTGCAATCGCAAATCCTCCTCCTAATAAGAATACAACATGCCATGGGATTTTTTTGGTGATTTCCCAAGTTACCAATGGCGTATTTTTCTTAGATGATGGGATAATAAATAATAAAAACGCTATAAAAATAGCGACAGTGCCATCATTGATAAAGCCTGGTTTTTCAAATAGCTGACTCCATCCTGGAATACAAAAAGAGCCTAGAACTAATTCTTTTCTAAAAAGCCATAAAAACACCAAAAGCATGAAAACGTAAAAAACTCTTTTTTGTTCGGTAGTTGTTTTACCTAGAGCCTTGTATTCTTTCTTAAAGTAATTTTTATCCAAACCTCCACGATTTTCTTTTTTCGGCACCCCTGTTAAATAAAGAAAAGCCAGGGTAACTAGGAACATACATATGGTTACAGGTAATGCAGCCAACATCCATTGTGCAAAACTGATCTCCGGAATATTAGGATACAATATTTCAGAAATTCTTAAAAAAGATAAATTTGGTGGCGTTCCCACCAATGTAGCGACTCCACCTATAGAACATGCATAGGCAATACTTAAAAACAAATTTGTATTGAATTTTTCAATCGTTTTTTCTCCATATTTTTTATTCAAAACACTTGCAATAGAAATTCCAATCGGAATCATCATCATCGCTGCTGCTGTATTTGAAATCCACATGGACAAAAATGAAGAACACAGCATAAAACCAAACATCAAGCTAAAAAAACTACTTCCCGCAATAGATAATATTTTCAATGCCATTCTTTTATGTAGGTCCCATTTTTCAATAGCCAAGGCCATTATAAAACCACCAATAAATAAGAAAATAATATAATTTATATATGCACCAGAAACTTCTTTACCGTTTAAGACTCCGAACAATGGGAACAAAACGATGGGCAATAAAGATGTCATTCCAATTGGTAAAGCTTCTGTTAACCACCAAAAAGCAATTAAAAAAGTTATGGCCAAAGTTCTCACAATTTCAGGCCGATCTCCCATATCAACAAAGCTGAGGATACCAACAAAAAATAGAATACCTAATAGTATATGTTTATAATTAATTTTTGCTTTTTCCATAGCCTTTATTAAAACTCTGACAGGTTCATTAAATTTTGTTTTTGCGTAGGTTGCTGAGAGATTCCATGAAAAACCACAGTATCTTTCGCATAACAATGAAAATCATGCTTTTTGTCGTTACTTCTTTATTCACAACTGTTTCACTACCTTGTCCTAAATTTGCATGTCAAATTAAAACTTCTCCTTTTTTCGCCAGAAAATATTGTTTTTTTAAACCATTGCTGTTCACCAAATTTCGAATATTCTTAAGTTATTCATCATATCCCTTCAAGCCTAGAAAAACTAGGGATTTCAAGCCACAAAGTCAAGATATCATTAAGCTTTCGACAACAATCAGTCTATCAATAGTCTGTAAGTAAGATGATATTAAATCCGCTAAATGTCAACCAACCTGTCGCATATTCGTGATATCAAACTTGCTCTGCAAGCATAGGACTTTTCCCTCAAGCCCACAACACAGCAAAAGCTATTTCCTTATAGCGTCAGCTTGAGTGCCTGTGGCACACTCCAAGATTTTCAGCGAATGTATCGTTAAAAAACTTACCTTATTTTAGAAATATGTTGACTTTAAATCTCAAAGCATAAACAATAGAGGAGAATTGTATATTAAATTTTTCTATACAAATTTGAAAGCTCTTTTCGTAATGGTGATAGCGAAAATAGTAATATTATATTCACCCTTTAAATAAGAAGATAACACATGAGTAAAGGTACAGTTAAGTGGTTTAGTGCAGATAAAGGTTTTGGTTTTATAACTCCAGAAGATGGAAGTAAAGATCTATTTGTTCATCACTCTGAAATTCAGGCCGGCGGAAGCTATGCAACTCTAAACGACGGTCAAGCCGTTGAATATGAAGTAGGTCAGGGCCAAAAAGGGCCATGTGCAAATAAAGTACAGCCTCTATAAACATCCAATAATAGGCAGATATCAAGGCAATCTAGAAGGAAGTAAGGCGTTACTTCCCTCTTGATTCGAGTATCTTCCTATCAAAAAGAATCTTGACTTGCTGCAATGGGTCGACTACTACCTGTGACCACCCTATTACGCATTATGGTTGTTCACATTTGATAGTAGTTATATCAGACATTAGTTTTGATCAATTCTGACAGTGTCTGTCTAATCGGTTCTGAGATAGTACTGATTAAACTACCCTAAAGTTTTGCAATAAAGGTTCTTTCTGCTCTTTTTATTGTCGGCTAGTACAGCACTAGTCGACAATAAATAATTATCTATCTGCGTGTAATTTTGAATAAAATCGATTACGGGGTTGTTTGGCAACAATTATGCTAAACGTTTGCTTACAAAGCGTTTTACGTTAATAAGCTCTGTTGATTCAATTTTATTGTAAACCAGGACTATGTTTTTACTCCTCCTTGTTACATACACCACCCACCCACACTACCCGTACTCGCCGCTCCTACCCCATCGATAATAACGATAGCGTTGTTTTTACTTATGCGTGATATTTCCTTAGCTATATCCTTCAATAGCTGATCTAAAGTTTGGTTAGACCATCAATCAAATTTCTAGTGAATCCTTTGTTGAAGACTGAACTTCCGACACTTTGGTTGGCAATATGTTTTTTCTCACAAAACATGGTGACCGCTTGTTTTTAGATACATTGAGTCATAGACTTGATATAAGCGAATTGTTCGGACTGGTAGCCATCACTTAAACACTGAGACAATAAGCCTTCACATAAGGTTGACTTACCTATATTCGATAATGCTCCCATGCCGCAATAACTCAGGCCTCTATAGAATCATTGAGCTGATGAATGTATTGGATACTCTCCATAACCAAAAAATCTGGTCTGCTCAGACTCGCCATACCGGTGTGCCTATTGGCTGATACCGGTCCTGTTTTATTAAACAACCTATCTGATACCGTCTGTGAGATTGAATCCAAGACAATGCAACTAAGTAATGCCTGTATAGACCTTGCCAAACAGACTCACTCGTTTAAGTTGCAACTTATTGCAAACCCGCACGGAATAAGTTGAGCATCTGGCGCAGGATTTTTATTCGTATTTAAGGCCTAGAAACTGGAGCATAGCTAGCTACATAACTGTTTCTGCAACACAAAAAACGAATAAAAAGACCAGTCAGTAGCTTAAATTATTTCGTGCACGCTTCTGCCTTATGGCGAATCTATTTCAGGGTCACGAGAGACCCCTGGCAATTCTGACGCCTGCGTTGTTGTCACTTTTATCTGTAACTGCTCAAAAGCCTCGGCCAGAGAATCGGCCATTGCCGTATGCCGGTTCATTGCTACAATCACTTTTGTCAGGCTAGGAAACCCCTGCTTTGCAGTCGCCGCTAGATAGATGGGCTGAATATAAAGCAGCGAGTGCTCAACTGGCACAATAATGATCCGTCCGCGTATCACTTTGGAACCTCGCTGATTCCATAAAGTAAACTGGCTCGATATATCATGGTTCTGATTCATCAGGGCACTGATTTGAGCCGGCCCCTCTACTTGTATCTGGTTAGAAAACTTATAAATATAAATATCATCCTGATAATGCTCCTTACAGTGAATCGCAGTCAAGCACCCCGCAATGGCAACTGAATCCAGGTTCTTACGCCCTAAGGGTGACATAGGGCTTACTAGAACGAATTTATCCTGGTCTTCAGATGAGGCACCAGCAAGCTCATCAATATCCAGAGTCAAAAAATACGGCTCTATTGGCTTTTCATCCATGCTTGCCAATTCAAGCGCTTCACTCTGCTGATAAAAAATAGTGGGATCAGTCTGGTGAAAACGTGAATATAACTTCATTTGTAGCGTAAACCAGGCTTTGGGATAACTCAAGTGCTTGATGAAAGGCTTCGGCATGGTTGCCAGGTCTTTAAATAAGCTTGGATAAATACGTCTGTAAGTTCTGATTATAGGGTCTTCTTCATCTACAACATAAAAATCTACCGAACCATTATAAGCATCAATAATTATTTTGACTGAGTTACGCGCGTAATTAAATTTCTTCTGCTTGCCATTTTTACTTAGCTTGATTGGTTCAACCAAGGGGTACCGATTAGAGTAGGTATAAGCATCCACTATCCAGTAAATTTTGTGATTGACCAGAACCGGGAATGGATCTGGGTCTAACTCTAAAAATGGTGCAATGGCTTTTACCCGTTCATTAATATTACGCCGAACCAGAATGCGGCTTTTATTATTAATTCCGGCTGAGAAAAAAATACGCTCATCTTTAAAAAAAGTAGATGCGATTGCTTTAGTAAACAGAGAAGCAAGATGAATACCGCCAGATCCCTGATAATCTGAACGCATATCACCGAGTACACTATTTTCTGATCTCAGTGCTTCAGAATTAGGCACAATTGCATATTGATAGTCCGCCAGACCATAATAAATCTCAGGCTGTGTCAGCTTTAATTTATCAAACTCAACTGTCTGGCCAAAATTTTGTAGTAGCCACTGCATCGGCCGGTTCGCACGCTGATTTGCTGATGACATGACCATGCCATAGCCATGCGTATAAACCAAGTGTCTATTGCGCCATTTTTTTGCTTCGGGGGCAAGACTCTGATAATCCAGCTCTCGTGCGGCAATATTCACCTGTACATTGCGAGAGCCTAATTCGTAACGATCAACGGCAACTTCATAAAAACTAAAATACGGGCGAATACTTTGTAACTGCTCGAATACAGGCAATATTAGATTATCATCCCATATTGGAATATCATCTAATTCCTTGCTAATTTCGCGGCCAGCAAAGGGGGTCAGGGAAGACTCCAGCGTGTAATCTATCTGGGTGATATCTGAAAAATTAAACGCATCGGAGGTAGCCTTGATATTGTATTTGATGTATTTAGCCTCCGCTTGAACCGGATGTGGAGTGACATAATAATCATCAATCCAATTGGGCACGACATCCACCTGTTTAATCGCCATCACCAGTAGGTAGGAAAGCCCAAGAACCAGCGCCAGTTTATATTTTTTTCCGCTATATAAGCTATAAACAGTACAGATTGCTGTACCCAAGAATAATAGAAAACTGAGGATAATCAGCGGTAAGTGATAATTCATTTCCACAAACCCCGGCCCGTAAAAAACAGGCAAATGCCGATCCTCATAAAGCATTTCAATGCGCTCTAAAGCAATAGACCAAGCTTGTAGAATAATCAAAATTGCGACTAGTTTGGCTATATGTAATCTGGCAGCAGCAGGAAATTCCTGCAGCTTATCCTTATGCTTTTTATAAAACACAAAGTACAAAAAACTGACAACAGCGAGTAACAGGCTAAAGACCCACAGCAATTCCTCTTGAATCAATACATAGACAGGATAGGAAAAGAAATAATAACTGATGTTTTCCCCATAGGCAGGATCAACCAATTCTGACTGAGCACCAAAATAGAATAATAAAAAACTTTCCCAGTTCGCATAAACCGGAATTAAAAGGGGAATAACAATGAGTAAAGATAACAGCCACAATACTTTCTTATGGTTTTGTAGAAAAGCGAGTAGACCTTTATTATCTGCATCCTGATGCAGTGATAATGCACGGGGAATATAAGAAAAGTTTAAATAAACAAGGCATGTTAAAAGAATGGTCGTGCCAATTTTCACCAGCCAGTCATACGTTTCACGCAGCACAAAAAAGCCGCCCAGATCTAATGAGCGAAACCACCATAACTCCATCAAAAACTCGGCGGTAAAATAAGCAAAAATGCCGACTATTAACAGTACAACTATTAATTTAAACAATAATTTCATGACTATTCCAAAATGACTAATCTAAAATAAAAGCAACACTGATTTCTGCAATATTAGAGCGTAGACTATGGTTTAAATCATCAATCCCGGCTCCCTGCTGATTAAAAGCAGCCAACACAGTATAGTGCCCTGTCAGACCTTGGGGCACTGTAAAATTCAAGACCAGGTGATTTATCTCCTTTACAGGCACTTGCGCTTTAAAAGCAGCAGCCGTAACAGAAAACCCTTGTTGCGTAATATAAACCAAATCCCCTGCATCACTCAGGATTCCGACCCACAAATCCAGTACTTTTTCTCGGAGCATAGTTTCTTGCAAAATCACTGCAACCGTCTCGCCAGCGGTGTAGCTAGTAGACATCTCAGCATACTTTAATTGCCCCTCTCGCAACCGCATTACGTCAATAACCACAGGTTCTTGAGGAACATCCCTGAGAAAAAGAGGCTGACCAGCTACCGCCGTCGCGACCGATTGATTGCTAGTCTGCTGATGACTAATTTCATCAACAACGTGCATCCCCTCAATCACCTCACCAAATACAGCATAACCCGGAGCAAAGAGGCTTTGATAATCCAGGTTAGAGTTATCTACTGTATTAATAAAAAACTGCGAGCTAGCCGTATCAGGCTCGGTTTTACGCGCCATAGCGATGGTGCCGCGCACATTACTTAAGCCTGCAATGCTTTCCAGAATAATGGGAGGGTGTACTGGCTGAATTTCCAGGTTTGCATTATAGCCGCCGCCTTGAATCATAAAATTATCGATTACCCGATGAAATACAGTACTTTCATAGAATCCTTCATGCATATAAGCCAGAAAATTATTTACCGTGACGGGCGCTTTATCTGCTGCAAGTTCAACCGTTATTGTGCCTTTATTAGTGACAATGTCTACGATAGGCTGACTGTTTGCCAACGATACAATAGGCGTGATCAATATACTGATAAATAGAAGACTGGCGCATTGATAGTTAATAAAATTTCTCAAAATTTCTCCGTAAATTTATGTCCTAATTGTCATTGCTTTACACACGCTTTAGTACCCTAGAAATTTCGCTTGATTATACCTTGCAATCAAACAGAGCGCAGTTGAACAACAATCAAAGTCTGAAGGGTCTATACCCCCGTATGCTTAAAACAGTACCACTGAATTCGATTTAAAATTTACCCATAACCTATCGCCCAGCTTAATATTTAATTCTGCTAATGCCTGATAAGTAATTAACACCTGAAAAATGACACCGGTATCAATATTCACACGCACCCGCCCCATTTCTTCAGCAATCATAACCACACGCCCCTGAAAATGATTACGTATGCTCGATTTCAGAGCTTCAGTCGATAAGACAATATCCTCTGGATTTATTGAAGCGTGCCGCGCGTTATCAGTAGCCTCAGTTAATATAATTTGCAGTGCGCCACTGATAAACACATGGTCAATAATCTGACCATGAAATAAATTGATCAAGGGTGTTAAAACCTGCTTTCCTTCAGCCAGAGCTATTACCTCATCAGCCAGGGCAAAGCCTTGCAAACGGTCATGCGTACTGAAAATCAAGGTATGCCCTGTTGCTTGCGCATAATTCTGCAGAAAAGCCTCCAAAGCCTGCACACTAATTTGATCCAAGTAACTAAATGGCTCATCCAGTAATAAAACTTCGGGCGCTAAAATCAGACTACGCGCTAAAGCAACTTTTTGCTGCTCGCCACCGGATAATAATTGAGCTTGGCTATCGGCACAATAACTTATATCCAGCTGCTTTAAGACCTTGGCTATTTTGGGAGCACGCTGGCGTTTGCCCTGTATTTTTAAGCCCAGCTCGATATTGTCATACACCGTGCCTGCCAGCATAAAAGGCTTTTGGGCAAGAAAGCCCACACGCCTTCTATACTCAATTAAATCTCGCCTTCTAACAGATTGACCCTTAAAAAAAATTTCACCCTGAGTGGGGCTTTCTAAAAATGCAAGTAAATTAAGCAGAGTACTTTTTCCCGAGCCATTGGCACCGATTAAGGCAGTAGTTTTTCCCTCTTCTAACTTCAATTCATCCAGTGCCAGCACTTGCTTACTCGCATAAGAAAAGCGCAGTTGATTTAATTGATAAATATGAGTCATGTCATTTTTTCATAGCAAAGGCAAAGAAAAAAGCTTAGTCAGAATATAAGCTATAAAACTAATTTTCCAGTAAAATACAGAGTATTATCATTGTAAATTGAAATACACTCGGCGCAACAAGCTGCTTTAAATTTAACCCCTTATCATGCTGAAAATCCTATTCCTACTATGCTTTAGCTTTATTATAAACCCTGTCTGTGCACAAGACAGCTTACGTATGTCCACCACGACAAGCACTGAAAACTCAGGACTGCTAAAAGTACTCAATCCAGCGTTTGAAAAACGCCATAACGTACATCTTAATATTATAGCCGTTGGCACAGGAAAAGCCTTGCGTTTAGGAGAAAATGGCGATGTCGATGTGGTATTTGTACATGCGCCAGCCGCTGAATTAAAATTCATCAAAGAAGGCTTCGGTACTGATAGGCAAGCCGTAATGCATAATGATTTTGTGCTTATTGGGCCTTCATCAAATCCTGCTCATATTGCTATTGATCAGCCTATCACCAGTGCCCTGCAGTCTATTTCACAAACACAGGCCATTTTTATTTCGCGTGGTGACGACTCCGGCACTCATAAAAAAGAGCTGGCGTTATGGCAACAGGCAGAAATATCACCGACTAACCTCTGGTACCTTGAAGCCGGACAAGGTATGGGCGCAGTGATTACTATTGCCGATGAGAAACTGGCTTATACTCTGACAGACCGAGGCACCTATCTTGCATTTAAAGATAAAATAGATTTAGTGATCCTTAATGAAGGAGATAAAGCCCTGTTTAATCCGTATCATATTATCGCAGTCAATCCGGCTAAACATAAACATGTACAATATGGTCTAGCAAAGAAATATATAGATTTTGTGACTGGTACAGAAGGCCAAGCACTTATTGCTACTTATAAAAAACACGGTCAGCAATTATTTTATCCTGATGCACTGTGATCTAATTAAATGCCCTTGACATAATATGCAGTAGAAGCGTTTAATCATGTTTTATATATTTGATTTCATGGCCTATTGCAGTTCCTTTTAGGTTAAACGTTCAATTCGTCGATTAAATAATGACTGGTACAAGACTCTTATTTTATATTTTGATCATGTTTGCAACAACGACATGTTCCATTGCAAATAACACCGTAAAACCGGATAATCAGCCGATGGTCGAGTGGGGGAGCTCTGAAGGTATTCGCCGCCTGGAAGAGTCGAACTATAAAACCGATTTCTTTAAACTCGCGAATCACTTTGAAAGCCAGCATAACAAAATTTTTTGTGGTCCCACTTCGGCAGCCATTGTTCTAAACTCCTTGCGGGTACGTAATGGGAACGTGCAAATCCCCGAAGACAAAACACTTTTGAATCAGTTCGATTTACAATACCTTACGAGTAAAAAATGGTCTCCTTTTTTCCAGCGTTATACGCAAAATAATGTATTTCTGCATAGCCCAAAATCCAGAGAATATGTATTGGGCAAAATATCGTTGGATACACAAGGAAAAATCATTATTGATAAACAGGGAAAAAACCAAAAAGACAGGGGCTTTCAGCTTCGTCAATTAGCTGAATTATTTCGGGGGCATCGCTTAAGCGTAAAAGTAGCAATTGTAAATCAGGAGCTAGATGACAACAGCATTAAAAATGAAATCATCGAGAATTTAAGAACGCCTAATGATTATGTTATTGTCAATTATAAACGTGGGGCTTTAAATCAGCCCGGTGGCGGACATATATCTCCTCTTGGCGCATACCATAAGGCGTCGGATTCATTTCTGGTGATGGATGTAGCACCTAATAAAGCAGACTGGTTGTGGGTAAAAGCAGCACTACTAATTCAGGCAATGGGCACCTTTGACACACACGAAAATCGCGGCTATTTGCTAATTAAAGAAGGTAGATAGCCGCTTTCCAACACTCAAACTAGGAACATCAATTAAGCAAGCGCCCCCACATATCATAATCATCCACTTCTTCTATTTCCACATTAACCAGATCACCGACTTTTAAATGCGTGGCACCATCGATATAAACCTGGCCATCAATTTCAGGGGCATCAGCTTTGCTTCTGGCTACAGCACCTTCTGCCACGACTTCATCAATAATGACCTGTTCGATTCTACCCACACGTAGCTGTAATCTTGCTGCACTGATTTCGGCCTGATGTGCCATAAACCGGGCTAAGCGATCTTGTTTAACTTCTTCAGCTACAGAATCGGGCAAATCATTGGCAACCGCGCCCTTCACCGGAGAATAGGCAAAACAGCCGACACGATCTAACTGTGCTTCAGTTAAGAAATTCAGAAGCTCCTGAAACTCTGCTTCGGTTTCACCAGGAAAGCCAACGATAAAGGTACTGCGCAAGATAATATCCGGGCATACCGTGCGCCAAGCTTTGATCCGTTGTAAGTTATTTTCTGTTGCTGCCGGGCGTTTCATGAGTTTTAAAATACGTGTATTGGCATGCTGAAATGGAATATCCAGATACGGCAATATTTTACCAGCCGCCATTAAAGGCACGACTTCATCTACATGCGGATAAGGGTAAACATAATGCATACGTACCCAGACACCTAATTCCCCGAGCGCTTCAGCCATCTCATAGAAGCGAGTTCTGACTTCTTTACCCTGCCAGTCATAAGCCTGGTATTTCAAGTCCAGCCCATAAGCACTGGTATCTTGTGAAACGACTAATAATTCTTTAACGCCGGCGTCTGCTAAACGCTTTGCTTCTAACAATACCTCATTGACAGGGCGACTCACTAAATCACCACGCATAGAAGGGATAATGCAAAAAGTACAACGATGATTACAGCCTTCAGCTATTTTTAAATAGGCATAATGCTTTGGCGTTAGCTTTATCCCTTGTGGCGGCACTAAACTGGAATACGGGTCATGCAATGGAGGCAGGTGCTTATGTACCGCAGCAACCACTTCGTCCAATGCATGCGCACCGGTAATTTCGAGGACTTGCGGGTGACGCTCTAAAATTTCATCGGCACGCGCGCCCAAACAACCTGTGACGATCACTTTGCCATTTTCGGCAATCGCTTCCCCAATACTATCGAGTGATTCTTCTACCGCTGCATCGATAAAACCACAGGTATTGACGACGACCATATCCGCGCCATCATAATTGGGCGCAACCTCATAACCTTCAGAACGTAATTTAGTCAAAATACGTTCGCTGTCGACTAAGGCTTTGGGGCAGCCTAGACTTATAAATCCAATTTTAGGTGTTTTCATAATTTGTTTTTAGCGCTACTATTCTCATTTTATTTTCATCCCTGGCCTACATAAGCAGTACCGAAACGGGTATTTAATTTTTAAAACCTTTTTACCACGAAAGACCTCTAGCGATTGAAGTGTATTGCCAGCCAAATACTGTCAATGTCAGGATGCGTCGAGTCTACCCGGTGCCTACAATGCGCTGGAATAAGTAAATAATCGCCTGCTTGCAGCTTTTTTAACTCAGCTTGCTCTGCAAATTCAAGTACTGCCTCACCCTGTATTAATAAAACCCATTCATCATGAGCCTGGTCATACCATTCACCCTTCGCGCCTGCATGACCTCGGGAAACAATTCGTTCTATATGTACTTTATCATTTTGCAATAAGCTGGTAGATAATTCAGCAGGTAATTGCGCTGGAATATCTGCTAGTATATTATTCATATCTGCATTATTTAGAGTCATTCATCTGTATGCTTTTTCTAAAAACATTTCTTTTGCTATTTTTTTTTATTGCAAAGCCTCTGGCAGCACTGGAAACCAGACAAGGCTGGGAGCTTGCAAAACAGGAAAAAGGAATTACCGTCTATACCCGCAAGCTAGCTAATTCTAATTATCCAGAATTTAGAGGCGAAATGAATATCGATGCCAATATAGACGAACTTCTGGCCTTTATTGATAATGACGAAAACTGCGCTAACTGGCGCTATAAATGCATTAAAATGATTAATTTAAGCGATAACTATATCTATCGCCTAAGTAATTTACCCTGGCCTTTTAGCAATCGATATACGGTCATGAAATCGATTACCTATTTCGATCAACAAAAAAACTGCTATACAGTAAAGCTTACCAATATAAAGCGTTCACAGCTCCCACAAACTATTCAGACACAGTTACCGACAGCAAAAGATACGGTACAGATGCGCTACTCTGATGGTTATTGGTTACTTAAACTCGCCCCGACAGATAACAATATTCAGATCACTTATCAAATGCATGGCGATGCCGATGCAACCCTGCCTAGCGAACTCACTCAACTAGGCATTGTAAATTCAGCATTTGTGACCCTCAACAACCTAAAAAAGCATTTTACTCAAGTAGATCGGTAGTCTGTTGCTGTATTTGCATACTATTGTCAGCAATAGTTATTGATAGCTTTCCCTGTAACATTTGCTGCAATTCTTGCCCTACCATACTATAACGCCAGCCATGCAGCAGCGGGCTTTCCTGACTATCCAGCAGTAACTGCTCGAGGTCCTTTCGGGTAGCCAGGATCACTGGATTTAATAAATTTTCATCAGCACGCAAACGGACTAAGCCGGTCAAAATATCCAGTACCGCTTCTAGTTGCTGCGTTTTTTTACTGCTACCTTTGCTCTTTAATTTTATGCCTGGCAAGTTCTGAGCCATAGCAATTAACTCACATATCTGCTTGCCACTACGCCGAACTAAACCATCATTTATCCCGCGAATTTCAGATAATGCCTTTACGTTAAGCGGCTGTAATTTTGCCATATCCAGAATCAATTCATCGCGTAAAATCCAATTTTTGGGTCTGTCATCCTTTTTTGCAACCTGCTCTCGCCATTCAGCTAGTACTTGCACTATCGCTAATTGTTTACCCGTTAATTTATTTTTCCCACGTATTTTTAACCAGGCATTTTCAGGCGGTATATCATACAGGTCTTCATTCATTAATTGCTCGAAGTCCTCCTTTAACCAATCTTCACGACCTAATGCCTGTAGTTTTTGCTGCATCATCTGATAAATTTTAGCCAGATAAATCACATCATCTGCCGCATATTGTATTTGCTCTGCCGATAAGGGACGCTGACTCCAGTCGGTGCGCGTATGTATTTTGCTCAGGTTGATATTCAAAAAACCGGATACTAGCATGGCATAACCGGTGTTTTCCTGAAAGCCCAGTAATGGTGCTACCAACTGGGTATCATAAACGGGGATCGGCAATTTACCGCTTAGCTGATAAAAAATTTCTACATCTTGTCGGCAAGAATGCAAGATCTTAATTATTGAAGGGTCATTGATAATTTCAAATAATTCATCTAATTGACCTTCCAGCGCAATAGGATCAACACATACCACCCAATCGAGCGTCGCAATCTGTAACAGACAAAACTTTGGATAATAGGTTTTTTCCCGCAGAAACTCGGTATCCATCGCAAGCCACGGTTCCTGTTTCATTTTCTGGCAAAGGTCGTGTAACTGCGTTACCGAATCAACAAACTGAATTTCATTCATGCTTTTTTTGTATTTTTATATTTTTATATTTTTATAGAGATAGAGGGCTCAGGAATATAAACAGCCTGGCACTAGATAAACGCTAAATGCATAGCTATATGATCTGAACGACGCTAGGAT
>Ga0233435_1000317_pt1 | contig 59577 bp, 61 predicted proteins | sample SI_122_August201_3_FD_182735 | JGI IMG/M metagenome (GOLD analysis project Ga0233435, IMG submission 182735) | Seawater microbial communities from Saanich Inlet, British Columbia, Canada - SI_122_August2016_135_MG | ecosystem: Environmental > Aquatic > Marine > Inlet | place: Canada: British...
CATGCAGGACTTTAATAATCTGACTCTCTGTATAACGACTCTTCTTCATTATCATTCTCCTTTTTGCTTCGCATTATGCCGGAGAACTCTAATTTACAATGGTCCTATTTTAAGGGAGGGTTACAATATGTCAATACGGGTTTCGCCGTCATAAAAACCTTTTTTGTTGTAAGTCATTGCCGCATGAAGGCTATAGTTTTTAATGCTGGAATTGGAAATACTGGCACTACTACCATCCTTTGATACAACGCCAACGCCAATCCCCTTTATGTGAACATTCTCTATAAAAACTCTGCTCTTTTCTCCAACTGAAATAGCTTTATCTCGAACACCAGATATATCTACATCTTTAATGTCGCAATCGGACCCAGAAAAATCGAGAGCATCTCCTTGAATGTTATTAAAAACAGAAGCAATGATTTTTCCCGATGAAAAATCGCTGTCAAAGGCATCAGATATTGTTTCTGAAAATTCAACATTTTTTAATGAATATTTTGTGCTAACCAGGTTCAAAGCATCTTCGGCAATAGTGGTTTCAAACAGTACGTCCTCCATTGAAACATTGGCATCATAAAAAGTGACGCCTCCTGTTAAATCTAGCATGTCATGTTTCAATCCTGACGTAGACCGGATAATGACATTTTTCAGGTCAGAGGGTTTTCTTCCATCCCCGATAACATAGAGTCCTCTCCAGATTTTATTTTTGGGAGCAAGAATTATTCTAGAAGAGGCCGTGCCATTCGCATAAATTGAACCAATAACAATAAGATAAGCCTTTTCAGAAAAATAAAGTTCTGTTCCCTCTGTAATAGAGAGGTCTCCATGGATAACAATGGGTTCGGTGACATGCCAAGTCCCTTTATCTATCTTCCATTCATTTTCGCCTGTTTTTTTCAAAAACCGATGATCCGTTCTTGCCTCATCCGGCAATAATGGGTTCCGCACATTCTTTAAAAGGGTTGGGCCAACTGCCTGACCTCTGGTATTCCCTCGATAAACAGTTTCTGCTGTAATTCGATCATCGAAAATTCCGCGCAATTTAGTTTGGAACACATGGGAACTGAATTCTCCAGGCGAATACCCGGGAATTGTCAGGTCGAGGTTGATTTTTGTGTTCTCGTCAACGATCAGATTTTTAAGGTTCACAATATCAGGGAGTAAATTATAAATTTTTAATTCGCCATCCACATAATGTCTGATATGCACATGCTGTGAAAATTCTTTAGCTTGCAACTCTGATGGTAGTTTCGTAATAACTTGCGGTTCTTCGATTTTTGCAGTTTTGGGTGTAGTCTCATCTGGAATTTTAGATAGTGCTGCTTTGTTGATGTTCAGAACATCAGAGTTGATCTTGTCATCAATTGGAAAAAAACTTTGAGTAGTGTGGAACTCGTCTTCAATATTCTTTAGTGCATTTGACACCGAAAGGTAATTTGCGGAGAAATTATTTTTATATTTACCGGTCTTTATTATTTGTTGATAGATATCTTCTGGAATTTTAGCTGTTTTATTTGCGCCTTGAAGTGGCGAATACGAGCCTTGGTCTGTTGTTATGGGCTCCAGTTTTAATAGGTATGGATTGAAATAATGCCGCGAATTGGGTGCTTCTAGCGTATGGGTATTATTCCAGATTTTAGCTAAAATTAATGCGGTAGCATAACGTTCTAAATTATATAATTCATCATTATCTGCGTGGAGTCTTCTCTCGGCCAAATAAGTAAACCACTTCCTGTGAATTCTGTTTTTTAAGTATTTATTCTGTGAATATAATTTTATATTAAGTTTTGAGTCAGACAGCCTGTAATGTGGGTAGGATAATTTTCTTATCCTGGACTGGTTCCATATCTTTTCATTACCAAATTTCAGGATTATTGAATCTTTTCTTCTTTGTTTTTCGAGGAATTCCTTTGACATATGTTCTTCTACATTCATAATTCCCCAGCTTTCCCCATTAACAAAAACCCGTGCATACTTGTGTATGGGCGATAAATTACCAGTCTGTCTCATCACCGATTGAAAAACATGGTCGAATGGGAATTGTCGGGTCCGTACCTTCTGTAGTGAAAATTTCTTGAACCCAAGAATATTGTGTTTTCCTTTGATTACTACACGTAAACTTATCTGATGGGTACTTCTCCAGTGATCATTCAAATCTCCTTTTAAACGAATATTTGCTTTATATCTTTTCCCCTCAAAATAAAAATCTGCTTTTATTTTGCTAGGCTTCTGAAGAATATCCATTGTCATAGCCTGCTCACGTTCTTTGAGCAACTGTTGGTAATTGCGAAATTTGATTTGAATATCTAGTTCTTTTAAAGGAGGTCTTGACGGAAAACCACGAAATTTTTCTATGATTATTTGAGGTGTTTTAGCTAAAAATCCAAGGCCAGACCCCCAAAGGGTTCTATTTGCTTTGTCGAGGGATATGTTGCGAAGACTTGAAAATCCTAAATCAAGAGTCATAGCGGAATCATAAAGGCTGTAATAATAATTGCGGAGTGTATCTTTCCCCTTATCCATAGATAATAAATATACGGAACAGACCACAATAATGGTCGATAAAGCCACGTAAGCAAATTTACCCTTTTTGATATCTTTAACTATCATTGAACTCAGTTAATCCTGATCCACTTTTGGGCTGGAAATTTATAGTGTGACTAGATGAGGAATAGTTGCAGAGACTTGATTGTGACAGGCTTGCTATCAAGATAAGTGTGGTTAAATATCTATGACGTCATCATCCTTGGTATGCCGCGAATAGGTCCGGGTCTGAAATCCGGGAGGAGACTTGGGAATGGAGTTCGGCCCTTTTCTTTTTTGAAACAATTGGCTGGCGAATAAAACCACACCAACCATCAAGGCGATTATAAATATGCTGAAAGCAAAAAAGGATAGAATAGCCAACCCCAAAATGATCCAGAATACCAGGGCTAGTTTGGTGGTAAAAGGAATTTTCTGTTGGGGGCCGATTTGTTGAAATATAAACATTTTATTGTGGGCATGTTATGATGAGTCATGACTGATCCCGCTTTAGCCATCATACCTTGCCCACAATGTGGAGTCAAAAACAGAATTCGAAATTACGACTCCGATAAAACACCGGTTTGTGCGCGGTGCCGGGCAAACCTGATGGACAAAAAAGAACAGGAGGCCTTCCAGAAATTCCAGGAAAACCTCAACCAGTTTAAAGATTTTCCGGATGTAGGGTTTCGGCCCAAAACTCCTGAATAAAACTCAATAACTCTTAAAAAACCTTAATTTTTCTATGGATACTGTTGAAATCATAAATCAAAACCTCAGGGAGAAACTCTCTGCGGAACATGTGGAAATCATTGATGAGAGCCACCTTCATCGTGGTCATAAAGCCGCGGGAGGGGGAGGCCATTATTCTGTCAAAATCGTTTCAGATCAGTTTGAAAATTTGAATGTCATGGACCGGGTTCGATTGGTCCATAAAGCACTGGATCAGGAAATGACAGGTACTCCCAAGCTCATCCATGCGCTACAGGTCAAGACTTTTGATACCGCAGAATGGGGTGGGCGGGGGTAAAAGCAGGTCACCGGAGGTAGAAAACAAGGGTTTGATTGAGCCGAGATAACTCTTTGTTAGCAGTAAAAAGCCGCTACCAGTTGGCTCCACGCAGTGGGTTAATCTCGGTAGACTTCCAGTTCCTCGCAGTTTTTCAGGTTCTCTGATTCGGTGAGGGCTTTATAGCCAATGTCCGTGTACTGGTTTTTAAAGAGATCCAGTTTGACGTATTTTTTGCTTTGGGACGAATTGGCAAAAGCCTGAGCTCCTGTATCGCCAACAACATTGCCGAACATGGAGACTTCTTTCAGTTTGGGTAAGTTTTCCGAATTTGCCAGAGCGATTGCTCCGTCATCCCCAATATCATTGTGATTGATGTTGAGAACTTCCAGGTTTTCCAGATAAGGAGAATCGGCCAGAGCCTCCAAACCTTCATCCGCAATCTGGTTTCCCGGGACGATAAGCTGTTTCACGCCTTTTAATGCTTCTTTTGTGGCAAGCTCCATGCAACCACGGACTCCTATGTATTTATCACGAAGATGAAGGATGGTTCCATCCTCTAGAAGACAATCTTTTAGTAAGTCATCAATTTTACTCATTACAATCTCCAAAGAAATATATCAACATTCTACCAAACCCGGCTTGTCGAGCGGACAAAAAAAAGCCGACCCCGCAAAACGGGATCGGCTTTTTATATTTTAATATTCTCTTTAGAGTAATGGATCAAGGAACAGTCCATCTGTTTTCCAACTTTCGATCTCTTCTTTGGTCGGGACAGGTGGCACAGGTCTTATAGCTGTGCGTTTGTCCAGAGGATCATGGAATGTTCGGGCGTAGGCCTCAGCCTTCCAAAGATAGAGATGGGGGAAAATCATACCCCAGGGGGCCATAGGTGTATTGGGAACACCGCGGGTAACCCGGCGATACCACAGAGCATCCGGCCAGTCTTTTAAAAGCTTGTCCGTATGATCCCCTTCGATTTTTGTTGTGTCGGGATTATTTTCATTTCTGAAGTCGAGAGCCCCGGTCATCATGGGGATGCCGTCCTTGCCATGACAGACAGCGCAGGTGAGCCCTTCTGTTTCAGGTTGCAGACCTTCAAACACCTGCTTGCCCACGGCAATGGCATCTTTATCATCCCACCAGGTCCATTGATTGCCGAATTTTCCCTCAACCGGCATATGGGTTGGGTCTCGCAAAGTTTTTAAAAAAGACACGAGGGCAGACAGCTCATCTTCACTCAAATCATCGCCATAATAAGTCGGCATGGCTTTTTTGGATTTGGCGTCCTCAAAACCCGGCGCTTGATTTTCTCGAGGGTTGAGGATCTGACCTTTAATATAATCCTCGGAGTAAAGGCCGATTTGTTTGGTGCCCAAATTGGGGCCACGATCTGAGTTGCCTTCCCAGAATACCTTATGGCAGTTGAAGCATTTATTGTTTTCGAATACTTCGCGCCCTGCGGCGATGACTTCCGGTCCCGCCAGCCCGCTCAATTTCACGGGAGGTCTGTTAAGCTTGGCGAGTTCGATCTGAGGATCAAACTGGGGCAGTTGTGCAGTCACCCCGATAAATATGCCGGAGGCAAGGGCGTAGGTGACGAGAATCCGCTTGACCCAGTCAAAATGCGATTTTTCCTGCTTGAGTGTTTTCCAGTCCAGAAGCATGAAGAAGGAGAAACCCACAAAAGCGAAAGCAACAAACTCAATTTGCCACCAGACAGGGAAATTGAATTTACCTGCCAGGACCCAAATGATGACTGCTAAAACCAGAATGACTGGAAGCTTGAATCGGATGTTCTGGAAAAACGTTTTCTCTTGAACCTTTTTGGGTTTGACTTTGAGGAGGAGGGCATACACCACCATCACCGCAAATCCGGCACCGGCTCCTGCAATTCCAAAAGTGCTGTTAAGGGCGTAGAGAGCACTTAATGCGGCAATAACGCCAATAATGATTACATCAATTTTCATTACACCGTTGCTCCTGAAAAACTTATTCGGCCATTTGCGGTGCTGCTTGCGCAGGCCCGGTTTCTTTCCTTTTGGTCTTGGGGTACTTGATTCCAATCCAGATGATGGCTGTCATGAGGATGAAAAAAGTCCAGACAATCTGTGTAACCTGGAAGCCTGACTCAGCCAGACTCGGGGCAAATTTTTCCGGGGTTACATCCTTGAACACTTTGTATACATGCCAGTTCATCCGCGACAGTTCCCGAATGGTACCCATCCAGCTCATCAGCCAGATATCAGCGAACCCTAAGAAAATGAGAACATAAGGCCCGAGTGGATTGATCTTGCCATAATGTACTTTTCCGGTTTTGGTGGCGATGGTATAAAAAATATAGTTAACGAAGGTCACTGTTACCAGAAAGAACGCCGCCGTATTTTTTGCAATCATCAGAGCCAGAAAAGCCAGATTATCCGGTAAAACCATATCCGGGTTCATGCCGGGTTCAGGAAGCATGGTGGCGAAAAACCGTCTGGGAGTAAACCAGATTGTGGCGGAAATAACGATTAATATGAAACCAAATTTCATAGCCGGGAAAAATCGCTCGGCATTTTCAATCCGTTTCATACTGACCCACATATAAATATTGCTGACGCTGAACATGGTTCCTACGAGAAGTCCTTGCACCAGCATGAACATGGATTCCCGGTCGGACATGATGTACATGCCGATGGTTGCGTCGTACTGGTAGATTTCACGGACGAAAATATAACCCATTGCTGGTAGGGGAATCATGATGGCAACACCGATGAGGTTGCCGATATAACCCACCCAGTCATAATATTCCCGCTCTTCTTTCTTGTCTGACCACAGGTACATGTATGCACCAATGATACAAACCATATATCCGCCAAAGGTTCCGTTGCCCACAAGTCGGTGGTAGTTAAGGGGCATCCAACCCATATTGGCAATTTTATCCCACTCACTGATGTTGAGGAGTTGGTCAAGAGGCTTTGGTGGCGTTTGCATGAAGGTTGTAGGTCCATCCAGGGCCACCAGAAGGGAGAGGCCCAGGACATTCAGAATTACGCCTGTGACAATATGCCGTCCTTTTTTATTAGCCTTGTTCAGCGGGTCCCAGGAGTAGACGTAGATGTACATGACTATCGTTTCCAGAATGAACAGGGTGGGGTAGGCCACCATGAAAAGGGTTGGAAACGAGGATATGAGATAGGTAATAAAATCCTGATAGGCAACCAGCATGATGAAGAGGAAAAGACCTCCTGTCAGAGCCGTAAAGCTGTAACAAATGCCGATTACTTTCGTGATCTCATGAGCGAGACGCTCAAATTTAAAATCTGATTTGGCAAACATGATGCCATTGGAAAGCAGACCGCCTACTGCACCATTCACCACAGCTAGAATAATTCCGGAAGTTTCATAATGCTCGACCGGTGTCAGTGCCATGGAGATCAAAGCTCCAAACAGTGCTCCGACAAAGGCGGATGCCCGAATACTCATCAGGCGGTGGAAATAATTCAGAAAACTGACTATTAAAGCCCCGAAGGCACAGGCCCATAGCCCATACAAGACACCGTGATGAATCCCGATTATGACTTCACCTGTGATCCCTATAACAACGCCTATGAGAATACCCAGAAAGACGTTTGACAGGATGATGGCTTTGCGAACTCCTTGTGTCCGGCGGGCACCCATGACTTCCATGATGACCACGAACATGGGACAACCCAGAATGAACGAAGCGAATAGAATATGAAGCTGGGCTGCAAACCAGGTGAACTTGCGGTTGCTAAAGCCCATGAACGAGAACTCTTCGAACTCGTGCTCTGCAGCCGGTCCGATATCGGTCAGATAGGAAAGGTCTTCTTCTTCCTCTCCTTCCTCTTCCCCTTCAGCGGATTCTTCTCCACCTTCCTCATCTTCTTCGTCTTCCTCGTCCTCATCTTCTTCTTCTTCTTCGTCATCTTCCTCGGCATGGGCCAGGGTCTGAAAACTCAGATTAGAAATGATGGAATTAGAAGAAACAGAGAGAAAAGGAGTCAAGTGCCCCAGCAAATAAACAAAAATAAGGCAGATCAGGGTTTTAAAAAAGGTGTTCGGACTTTGAGATAGTTTCATCATCAATAAAATGAAAGGCCTGTAAGACGGCGATAAATACCTGTTTCCCAACTACGGAAAACCTCAATTCTCCGATACTTTCAACCTGTTTTGAGGTTAAAAGAGTCAAAGAATGTAGAGAAATAACATACGGGTTGGGCAAAGTCAAGAACTTTCAAAACCATTGCTAATAAAAGGTTTTTCTGTTTTTTCAGGCAGGAAATAAAGGGGTTTATAGAGGTTAAGAAAAGTAGAAATGAGAGCTTAATCTGGTGCAGAACCCTCCTCGTGCAAATCCAGTGGCATGATGAGAAGGGCAAAACCCATGGATATGCTGAATACAGAAAGCAAACCCACAAATATTTGCGGCCACTCGGACTGAATGATTTTCACGGACCAGACAAAAAGGAATCCGCCCAGCACCATGAGGGCCAGACCGCCGACTCTAATTTTCCAGTTACTCATTATTGACTCCCATTGAAGCCAGAGCTTTTTTCTTGCGGTCGATGAGTATCAAGTTGCGAATATAGACAATGCTTCCCAGACTTTGCCCGACAATAAATACGGGGTCCTGCTTGTGGATAGCATAAGTCAAGAGCACCACTGCGCCACCTATACTGCAATACCAAAAGGCAAGGGGGATGGTGCTTTCCCCTTTTTTTTCGGAAACAATCCACTGGATAATAAAACGGGCTCCAAAAAGGGCTTGCCCTATAAACCCAATGACCAGCCATTGGCTTACTGTCATTTAATCCTCCTTGATAATATCATAGTTGATCTGGCGCTTTTTCATCCAGCGGATGGCCATTAAATCCTGGAAAGAAGAAAGCAGGCGGTTGCGAATATTGTATTTTGATTCCCCATGAAGGCGGGCATGGTGGCTGACTTTGACCTGGGTGACCCGGAACCCTTCCATCTTCATCAAAGTAGGAAAAAACCTGTGCATTCCTTTGAAGAGCTTAACATTGTCGAAGCACTCCCGGCGAAACGCTTTCAGTGAGCAACCGGTATCGGCAATTTCCTCTTTACTCAACTTATTCCGCACCGCATTGCCGATTTTTGAAGAAACCCTTTTGATCCACGGATCATTCCTTTTATGACGCCAGCCGCAGACGACATCATACTCCGGCATTTTTTCAAGAAGAAGAGGGATGTCGGCAGGGTTGTTTTGCAAGTCGGCATCGAGAGTGACAATAATTTCTCCTCTGGCCGCTTTAAATCCGGCTGCGAATGCCGCAGACTGTCCATGGTTGTGGCCGAACTGAATGAGCCTGATGTGCGGATTATGTTTTTGCATGGACTCGATCAAATGAGCACTTCCATCGACACTTCCATCGTCGATAAGAATAATCTCGTAACTCAGGCCCAGTTTGGACAGCTCGACCTCCAACTTGTCCTCAAGAGGGATCAGGTTATCCCTCTCATTATATAAAGGGATAACAATGGACAGTTTAAGGTTTTCAGGATTGTTCATAAAATTTCTTGGGAAAAGTGTTGGTTCAACTTACTTAAAGTAATGCAGTGCTGGCCTCACGCCTAGTGGGCGTCACGGTGGCGGCTAGTTGTCCGCAGGCACCGAGTATATCCGTGGCCCGGTTTTGTCTAATAAAGGCAGAAAAATTCTGTTCGATCAAATAATTTTGAAAATTTAAAACTCGCTCGCTGGTTGGGGGCTTGTATTCAGACGAATCAAAAGCGTTAAAAGGAATCAGGTTGATCTTGCAGGGAACACCCTTCAACCATTTTGCCAGTCTGCGAGCATCTTCATCCGAATCATTGATGCCTGCAAGCAGGACATACTCAATGGTATGCCGCCTTTGCGGTTTTAAAGGATATTTTTTAAGGCAATCCATCAGCACCTCGATAGGATACTTTTTATTTATCGGCATCAACCGGTCACGAGTGGCATTGTCGGAAGCATTGAGGGAGATGGCAAGGTTTATCGCCAGACCTTCCTCCTGAAACTCCTTCATTTTGCCAACCAGTCCTGATGTCGAAACGGTTACCTTTCTTGTTGAAATTTTCATGGCTTGCGGAGAGATCATGAGACGGAGCGCATCCACAACCGGTCCATAATTATCGAGGGGTTCCCCCATGCCCATAAAAACGACATTGGTGATTTGTTCTTTCTCTTCGAGTTCCCCGTTGATGGCGAGGTGCTGACCGATGATCTCACCTGCGGTCAAATTTCGTTTCAATCCCAAACTTGCTGTCAAACAGAACGAGCAATTCAAACGGCACCCGACTTGTGTAGAGAGACATAAAGTGTTTCTGGAATCGGATGGCATCCAGACACTTTCAACAACTGCTCCGTCGTCCAGCTCAAATAAGTATTTGATGGACCCGTCTTTGGAATGAGTGCGGCTTTGAATTTTTGGCAGGCCAAAATAAAATTTTTCCGCCAACTTAGAGCGCAAAGATTTAGAAAGATTGCTCATCTCACTAAAGTCACGGCAATGGTAATGATAGACCCAGGTGAACACTTGATGAATCCGGTAGGGTTTTACTTCCCACTCAGAAAAAATTTCTTTGAGTTGGAGCTCGGTGGTTCCAAAAAAGTTCTGTGGACTGGATGGGGTCTTAATGTTCATGCAAACAGGAAAAGCTTCAAAAATCTGGCAATTATAATTTGTTGAGTTGTTGAGGAAATTTCTGCCGGTCGAAAGCGCATTGCCCGCTCGACAGATTAAATATAACTCATTGAAAAATAATAAACTATAAAATTTGGCGGTTCGGGTAGATTTTTACCGGTTGCAATGCCCTTTGAAAGACGATATTTTTATATCTAATTGATATTTAAAGAGTCTTCATTGCTTCAGGAATTGGCACAAATCCTGAATACAGGTAATCTTATGCAAACGGCTGAATGTTTTAAAATCCTCAACGTGTCCCCAGGAGAAGATTGGCACAAAGTGCGCAAATCTTACCATTCCCTGGCCAAACAATTTCATCCTGATATCAATCCGGGAAAAAGGTCCGATGACAGCCAACTGAAAGAAATCAACCGGGCTTTTGAAAAACTGGAGCGTCATTATAAAACGTCCACCGATATTCTGCCAGACCAACGTGTGGCACCTGATAAATGGGCAAGCCTTTTTGAGGGTCTGAAGGGTAATCCTGTTGTGCAACGCGTGTTTAACTCAGGATTGGATTTTCTGGTTGAGCTGGATAGCAGAATCTTCCAGTTGGATATACAAAAAGATATAAAAATATCAGAGTCAGTTCTACAAAAAGGTGCGAGCCTCCATTTAAAATCGGGTAAAGAGCGTTTTGAAATCAAAGTTCCTTCCGGGGACTGGAATCAGATGTCTCTTAGAATCCCGGGCAAAGGGGAAGGGAGTTTGTTTTTCCGAAGGCGTGGCGACCTGGTATTGAATCTTAGTGTGCCCGTGCAAAAAATCGCAAAACCCGAGAATTCTCGTTTTTCCTACGAAATGAAAATCCGGCGTGACCACCTTGCCAGGGTAATGACTTTGAATTCTTCAGAAGGTCCTATTCAGTTTAGTCTTCCCGGAAATACCCGGGATGGTCAGAGCTTTACTCTTCGCTCCCGAAGAGATTCTGGGACTCTCCACGTTCTCACTGTACGCTTGTATTAAATTTATCAGACAAAAGTTTTCAGCGTATGCACCATGACCCCGGCGCTCAACAGGGATATGAGCAATGTGCATATCACCAGGCTTAACAAGGGTGCGGGGGGAAGAAGGCTTATGTTTTTCTTCAACCAGATACTTGCCAGACCCAAAGCTACCAGGGCTAAGCCTAAACAAACCCAAGTGGATTGAGCGATAAAACTGGTGAACACCACGTCTGCATCCATATTTCCAAGCAGGGCGAGGCCCCAACCTAAAGACGGCAAACACAAGAGATAGGCCCAAAGTGCTGGATTGTTTTCTCCGGATCGGTAACGGGAAAAAAAACGCAATCCCAGAAAACTCATTCCCGCTATCATGACCCAGCCGGTCATTTCAATTAAATCCTTTTCATGTTTTTGTGTGCGGATATGCCTCAACGCTCCCAGGACATATTTTGAAACCTCTTCTCCCTCCATCTCATAAAACCCGCCTTGTTCGCTGTCATACGCGAATACCCGAGCGGTGGTCGATTCCGCAGGCAGGGAAATTGCCCTGTATTTCTCTTTTCCAGCCGACTCTATTTCAAGGTAGACGATGCCGGAATGATATTTGAGATTGTATTTTTCAACTTCTCCGAGGCGGGTGGCATATCGCTTGTTTTCCTGATAAAACTTCTCCTGGATTTCCATCAGGTCAAACAGGGCTTGTCTGGACTGCACATCGGCATCGACCTCAAAAATCTGACCACAAGAATTGAGAAAGACGAGAAAAAAAGAATAAGTGAAAAAGCGGATAAGTGGTTTCATCAATTTTAACTGGGTAAATAATGTATATAGAGATTGTGGGTCTAATGGAGAAGGCCAATATATAACAAATGTACAATACCTCGTCAAGCCGCCCTCTAGCGAGGGAGGCAGATAGCCATGACTCGTTGGTTTGCAAAATACTTGGCTAGCTGTTATAGCCGAGGGGCCGCTTGCTGGAAAAACTAATATAAGTTGGGTCCAGCGTCACGCTGGCCTACGGAGGTACTCTGTGTTGAGCAAATTTAAGTTTGTCACAGGAAATCCCAATAAGGTGCGGGAAGCGGGAGAAATTCTTGGTCTTGCCCTGGAGCCGGTACAGGTTGACGGACTTTTTGAGATCCAGACCCCGGATCTGGATGAGGTGGTTCGGCACAAAGCCCGACAAGCCTACTCGGCTTTGCAATGCCCGGTGATGGTAGAAGACTCCGGGTTGGTGTTTCATGCCTGGAATGGTTTGCCCGGTGCATTGGTCAAATGGTTTGAAGAAACGGTGGGTTGTCAGGGCATGTTGAAGATGGTCACAGATTTTAATGACCGGTCAGCAACAGCGATATGCTGTTTCGCTGTTTATGACGGAAAAAATATGCAGGTTGCTCGTGGCGAAGTGAAAGGAACTATTTCAGACAGGATCCAGGGCGAAAATGGTTTTGGCTGGGATGTGATTTTTATTCCAGAAGGCCATGAAAAAACTTATGGGGAAATGTCTCCGCAGGAAAAAAACGCCATTTCCCATAGAAAAAGGGCGTTGGACAAGCTCAGAAAATTATTTTCTACCAGCCTGGACTAAGTTAGATTTTGCAGGTGGGAATGCAGGTTTTTAAAAGCCTGCAGGTAGCCGGGGAGTTTCTGGTATATGGGTTCTGCTTCTTGTTCAGTGGGTTTTTGATTGATGCATTTATAGTCTGCGATCATTTCTTCCCATCGGGGCGGGTCTTCAGCCCAGCCATTTTGTATTGCCACTGCAATACATGACTCGTCACTGGTTTCCTGCTCTGCAAAACCGTGAATGCTCTTAATAGCCATGGTATAAGTATGTCCAAACCGTTGCAGGGCGGCACTCTTGAAATAATCGGTGCTTCCTTGTTTTAAGACTTCATCCAACCTTTGCAGGTTCCAGTCCAGATGAGTCAGCAAGACTTTTTTCTCGGGAGTTTGAGACATAGAACCTTTGATAAAAAATGGCTGAAATGATATTTTGTCTTAACTTTTAATTGCAGAGTGAATTTTATAACATTATGAGTGACGCTGAAAATATTTTTGTCGATAACGGGGATGGTACGGTTACCTGCGAGGCACAGGGGTTGATGTGGTGCAAGACCGATAGCATGATTGATTTGAAGAAATGGGTCAATTATCAGGAGAGTGTCGACTATGCACGGGAATTGAGAGAAAAAAAATGTGCCGGATATGATGATTGGCGGTTACCTACCAAAGATGAAATGTCGACGCTGTTTGATGAAAAACTTGAAAATACGGACCAGTTTGGCAAGACTATTTACATCAGCGACCAGTTTACTTCAGGAGGGGGATTTTCCGTGATCGCGCAACAGGTGCCAGGCCGTATGCGCACATGGGTGTTAAATATCCGCGATGGAGAGTTCACCCAGCCTGACGGACTCTGGACATTGACCGAGGCGACCAGGGTTGTCCGGTCTATTTGAAAATGCACACCGTTTTGCAAAGCGGTTTAGATGGAGATAAAAAATGAGTGAGGAAATCTATCATCCTCCCGAGTCTGTTTCTGCAAGAGCATTGATCCAGAACATGGAACAATACCAGGAGATGTATGAACGTTCGATCCGTGAACCGGAAAAGTTTTGGGCGGATGAGGCGGAAAAGTTCACCTGGTTTAAGAAATGGGATCGGGTATGTGACTATAACTACAACGTTAAAAACGACAACATACGCATCGAATGGTTCAAAGGGGCAGAAACCAATATTACGGTCAATTGCTTGGATCGCCATTTGGAAAAACGGGGAAACCAGACCGCTATTTTATGGGAAGGAAATGAGCCCGGCGAGAACCGGAAATTAACATACCGACAACTGCATGAAGAAGTTTGTAAATTTTCCAATGTTCTAAAAGGTCACGGGGTAAAAAAGGGCGATCGAATTTCTATTTATATGCCCATGGTAGTGGAACTGGCTATTGCTATGCTGGCTTGCGCAAGGGTAGGGGCGATTCACTCTATCGTTTTTGGTGGTTTTTCGCCGACGGCTCTGGCGGATCGAATTGTAGATTCCAACTGTACCGTTCTTATTACCACCGATGGAGGATTTCGTGGGGCGAAACCGGTTCCTTTAAAGCCCAATGCTGATGAAGCGATGCGGCTGGCCGAAGAGGCAGGCGTAGCTGTTAAAACCTGTGTCGTGTTCCAGAGGGTGGGGGAAAAGATTCCCGTGCAAATGCAGTCCGGTCGGGATTGCTGGTGGCATGAAGAAATGCAAAATGCTGATTCTGTCTGTGATGCCGAAGTCATGTCAGCGGAAGATCCTCTGTTTATTCTCTATACTTCCGGCTCAACGGGGAAACCCAAGGGGGTCCAGCATAGTGTTGGGGGATACATGGTCTACACAGCTCTCACCCACAAATATATTTTTGATTATCAGGACGGTGATATCTGGTGGTGTACAGCGGATATTGGCTGGGTCACCGGGCACTCTTATATCATTTACGGACCGTTGGCAAATGGAGCGACTACGGTTATGTTCGAAGGTGTTCCCACTTATCCTGACGCGGGAAGGTTCTGGGATGTGGTGGACCGGCTTAAAGTTACTCAATTTTATACTGCCCCAACGGCGATTCGTGCGCTCATGTCCCATGGTGCTGAAACCCCTGCTAAATATGACTTGTCGAGTTTAAGAATATTGGGGACAGTTGGCGAACCGATTAACCCGGAAGCATGGCGTTGGTATCACAAGAACATAGGGAAGGGGAACTGCCCTATCGTAGATACCTGGTGGCAAACAGAAACCGGGGGCATTTTGATAACCCCTCTGCCCGGTTGTACCCCAGCAAAACCGGGTTCGGCAACCCTGCCTTTTTTTGGTGTAAAACCCGTGGTGATCGAAGCAGAAACCGGCAAGGTCCTTGAAGGCAACGGGGTGACAGGAGTGCTGGCGATTTCTGAACCCTGGCCGGGTCAAATGCGGACCATCCATGGGGATCACGAACGCTTTGAGGAGACTTATTTCAAGCTTTACCCCGGTTATTATTTTACGGGTGATGGTTGCCGTCGGGATGAAGACGGCTATTATTGGATCACCGGAAGGGTTGATGATGTTATCAACGTAGCCGGCCATAGAATCGGAACCGCTGAAGTGGAGTCGGCTCTTGTGCTTCATGAAGCTGTGGCGGAAGCCGCAGTAGTAGGGTTCCCTCATGAGATAAAAGGGCAGGGAATTTATGCCTACGTTTCTCTTATGGATGGAGTGCAGTCAGATGATCTGCTAAAGAAAACTCTGGTGCAGTTTGTGCGAAAAGAAATTGGGCCCATTGCCGCACCGGATGTCATACACTGGGCACCGGCACTTCCCAAAACCCGTTCAGGGAAAATCATGCGGCGTATCTTGAGAAAAATTGCCGCTAATGAAGCCGATCAATTAGGAGATATCTCGACCTTGGCAGATCCCTCCGTTGTGGATAACCTTAAGTCCTCTTATTCGGAAATGTTTTCTAAGGAAGGATAGGACAAAAAGCAGGCAACCGGGATCATGGAGTCGAATCAAGATTCAACTCCATGATTTCTCACCCCTACAGTGAAAAGAGAAAGGTCTCCTCTTCCCCCCCCAAAAAGCTTTGAGAGCCTCTAATATTTATGCAACCAGTGGGATAACAGTCTATTTTAGGCGAATCCAGGCAGGTGTCAATCGAAAGTTTTGATTTGGTGCAAATAAAGTGTTAATTAGCTAATTTGGGCTTGTTTGTAAGGAGAAGAAAGGTGAAGCACTTTTGGTTTTCAGGTGTTTTTCGGTGATAATCTGTTTTGCTTCCTGCAAGCCTTTTTGCGCTGAATTATTGAGCGGTTCCAGCTGAATTGCTGTGTTGAATGCCGATCTGGCCTCCAGCGACCGACCTTGTTTAAGGTAAGCCCACCCCAATCCATCAAAGGCATCGGGTTGACTGGGGTTCTTACGGATCTCTTCGTTAAACAGGTTGATGGCCATCAGGATATCATCCTTAATAAAGTGGATTCTTCCAAGTTTGGTTCGTGCTGTGGTCTGCATCTGGAAAGGAGCAATGGCATTGGAACCCGTTACTCTCTCAAACACAGGGTTGGGATCTGGGTTTAGAGCCAGACATTGTTCCAACATGGTGATAGCCGAGTCATATTTTTCCTGCAAAAAATAGATGTAACCCATACCCTTACGGGCTTCGGATTTGTTGGGCTGGATTTTAATAGAAATCCTGAACATTTGCATGGCCTTGTCATACAATTGCTTTTGATAGTACGTCCATCCTAGGAAATTATATGCCTGCCAGCCAAAACGTTCCTTTTTCAGCAATCCCAGAAATTCCGGTGTCATTGCAAATTCAGGATCCAGGGATATTGCCTTGAGAAAGTATTCCACCGCCAGATCAGGGTTTCTCGAATTGTAATGAATCCAGCCGAGAGCCATATAAGGCGAAGCGCGGAGAGGGTTGTTTTTTAAAATCTCTGCAAAATACTTTTGCGACCTATCCTTAGGTTCACTTCTAAGAATGCTCCAGTCCAGCTTGTATGCCAGATCTTTATTTTCAGGGTCATGTTGCAGGGCCAGTTCCAGATAGGGAATGGCATCCTGATAATTTTTCAGAGCATAAAGGGACAGGCCGAGTCCTTTGGCGGAGGACACCTTATAATCTTCATGTTCAATAGACTTTGAAAACTTGTCAATCGCGTATCCATACTGTTTTTTCTGGAACTGGCTCCAGCCAAGCCCGTTATAAGCATGGGCCATGGAAAAGTTTGAGGAACCCCAATTATTTTTCCTTATAAGATCACTCAGAGCCAAGGTTACGGTCTGATCGTCACCTTCTTCGACATAATCGTGATAAATAAGGGTTGCTGTTTTATAGTCACCTTTTTTCAAAGCCTGGTCGGCTTTGTATAATTGTTTATCCAGAGCCATTTGTACCTGCTCGAGGCCTAACTGGGCGGCGCTATCATGGGGAGAAATTTCCTGGGCCCTGATAAAATAATCCCGAGCTTCGTCATACTTGTTACGGGCAAGAAAAACTTTTCCATACTGATTATAAAGATGGGCCCAATCATTGTATCGATCCAATAGCTCATCCAGCTTCTCTGCTGCGAGTTGGTATTTACCTAAATCCATATAGTATTGGACATAAACGGCCTGGTGTTTTTTGATTTCCTGGATTTCCTGCAGACCCTTGAACGCTCCTAAGAAATGCGGATAGATTTCCAGGATTTCCCTGAATATTTTCTCCGATTTATTGATTTGTTTTGCGTGCAAAAGACTCCAAGCCAACCCGTTTATCGCATCCGGATTCAACGATTTTGCATTAGTGAGGTCGTCAAAAAAATTAGCCGCTTTGGTGTATTTGCCCTGATGAAAACTTTTCCATGCGGAATCCAAGGATTCTGTATCTTCCAAGGGCATTCCCAGAAGGAGACTGCGATAGCGGGGGAACTCAACCGGTAGCGTAAATATTGAGTTCGATTCGGGGCTTGAGGGAACAACTTCCCAGCGCAAGGTGCCCTGGTTTCGGGCCTCCCACATTTCCAACAACTCTTTTACTTTGCCAGGGTGAAAAATTTTCCCCAGCTCTTCCTCCGCAAGTTGACTTCGTTTTTGTGCCAGATGTATGAAGCCCTTTCCTTTATGAGCTTCATAAGATTTTGGGGCAAACCTTTCGGCATGTTCAAAACTTTCCAGAGCTTTTTGGTACTGCTGTAAGCTGAAATAACACCAGCCCATACCTAGCAAAGGAGTCGGGTCTTTTTTGTATAAGGTATGAGCCTGTTTGAAAGCTGCCAGTGACTTGTCAAAACGTTTTTGAAAAAAATAGGTCCAAGGCAGAAGATGAATGGCTTCCTGATTCTCCGGGTAATTGGCCAGCGTCTTTTTAAGATAAAATTCTGATGCCGCATATTCTCTGCGGTTGAACTGATGCCTGGCAAATTGCAGGTCGACATGCTCGTCACGTTCCAACATTGGAAGAGAGGTTTCCTTGGCTATGGAAACAAGATCCCCCATCGTATTTCGTGTTTTCTGATAGGTTTCTTCCAAAGTACTGCAACTTACCCCAAATAGAATGAAAAGGGTATAAACGCAGAATAGCTTTATAATTCGCAAAGTCCAACTCCTTCAAACAGGAAGAGATAGTTTCTCTATTTATCGGTATTTGGGCGAAAAATTTAAGGTTTTTTTTGGGTTGAAGGGGATCTAAGCACCACTTTTAACCCATTTCAGGGTTATTTCAAGGAAATCGGAGGAATTATTTGAGGGCCAGATTTTTTTTGTAAAACCTTATTAAAGTGGTATTATGCAAACTTTTTACAACTCCTTCTAAAACAATGCGTTTTTTTAAATTTTTCATTATTATCAGTATTATTTCCCTATTTTCTGCTTGCTCCGAAAAAGCCGAGGATCAGGCGGGTCAGGAAATACATCCTAGCTTTTCCGAGCTGCCAGAGGTGTCGGAGGATTCCTCTCCGACCTCTAATCAGCGTGTGGTGCCGGTTCAACTTTCTCCAGAGGATCAGGCCAAAGCAAGTAAAGCTCCTGAAGGAATGGTTTTCATAAAAGGCGGGTGTTTTATTATGGGGAACGATTATACCCAGGAAGATGAAAAACCGGAGCATGAGGTTTGTGTAGATGATTTCTATCTGGATAAATATGAAATGACTCAGGCGCGCTGGGAAAAGGTCATGGGATTCATGCCCTCCAAGTTCAGTGGAGCTGACCTGCCTGTTGAACAGGTCAATTTTCTGAATGTGCAGAAATTTATCGAAAAATCAGGAGGTACCTGCCGCTTACCCACCGAAGCAGAATGGGAATATGCGGCGCGGGGAGGGGCTACGACCCGCTACTACTGGGGGAATATGGTACACAGTGATTATACGTGGTTTGAAGATAACTCAGAAAAAACGACACACCCTGTTGGTGGCAAGGCTCCCAACCAGTATGGGCTTTATGACATGATGGGAAATGTTTGGGAGTGGGTCAACGATTGGTATGAGCCCTATTATAAAATTCGCTCGAAAAACAACCCACAAGGACCGAAGACAGGAGAATCAAAAGTTGTGCGTGGTGGTTCCTTTGACTCCTCCGCCGGTGCCTTGCGCATCACCAACCGGGTCTGGTTGCATCCTAAAAATAAAGTCTTCCCTAAAGTGACCACCTATGGTCAGGTGATGAACGAAGTCTACAACTATATTGGCTTCCGTTGCGCCCAATCCATCCACTAGGCGCCAGCGTGACGCTGGACCCAGCTAGCAATAACTCGTTGAGCCGAGAAAACTCTTTGTTCGCCCAATAAAGCGATGGCACATTGGTCCCACGCCTAGCCCACTCCCGCGGGAGGGAGTACAGCAATAGCTTGATTGAGCCGAGATAATTTTTGCCAGCCTAACAAAGCTATTGCACACTGGCCCCACGCCTAGTGGTTAGCGGCATTCGCTACAGAGGCCAAACATATCGAGTTTGTGGGAGGTGATGGTAAAGCCGTTCCGGCTGGCAACTTCTTCCTGAAACTTTTCGATGAGGGGATGGTTGAATTCGATAATTTTTCCGCACTCTGTGCAGATCATGTGATCGTGATGTCCATGCATATATTTATGCTCATACCGTTTTTGCCCGTCGCCAAAATCGAGTTCCGAAGCCAGACCACTTTGGGTCAGTAGAGCCAGAGTGCGATATACAGTTGCCAGTCCTACCTTGGGGTCTGTTGTGGCGACCTGGTTATAAAGTTCCTCGGCGCTGACATGTTTTTCGCACCCCAGAAAAGCATCAAGGACGATGCGTCTTTGACGAGTTATCTTCAGCTTATTTTGAACGATATAATCTTCAAGAACTTCTAATTCTTTGCTGGCCATAACTTCCTTAATCAATCAAATGAGGTTGGACGCACTCAAGTTAATTTAACACGAGCATTATTAGGGGTCAATCATGCGTCCTGGGGTTAGGATGCTGATCTACAGAAAAAGTTTTACTTAATAAAAATTATTTGGAATTGGCGGAGGTTTTTGCGATTTCGGTTGCCAGCTCCTGGGCAGGACATTCCTTTTGCTCACCGGTTTCCATGTTTTTCAATACGAATTTTCCTGAGCGGATTTCGTTTTCTCCAATAATAAGAGAAAGCCGGGATTGCGTTTTATTGGCCTTGCGCATTTGGCTTTTCATGCTCCCCATTTCATAATCCCTTTCTACCCAGAATCCTTTTAATCGTAGTTCGTGTGCTATCTGAAAGCCTGTGGTTTTTGTTTCCTCACCCAGGCAGACGATAAAAACATCCGGATATTTTTGCAAGCTTTTCATGTCGTCAAAAGGTATTAGCGAGACGAGTCGTTCCATACCCAGAGCAAAACCGAAACAAGGCGTGGAAGGGCCATCCAGTTCCTCTACCAGGGTGTCATAACGACCGCCACCGCAAATCGCGTTTTGAGCACCTAAATTTTGTGAGGTGACCTCAAACGCGGTTCGGTTGTAATAATCCAAACCTCGAACCAGGCTGGGATTAACGGAGTAGGGGGTTCCGGCAGAGTCCAGAAGGGAACGAACTTCCGAGAAATGGTCGGCACTGGCTGTATCCAGGTGGTCGATGAGTTTGGGCAGACCTTCCGCAACCTCACCGCAGTGTTTAGCTTTACAATCCAGGACCCGCAAGGGATTACGCTGATATCGGTTTTTGCAGTTGTCGCAAAGCTGATCCAGATGCTTTTCGATTTCTGTTTTCAGGAATTCCCGATATTGAGGCCGACACTCCTGGCTACCTAGGCTGTTGATCTCAAGCCGGGTTTCGGTGAGACCCAGCTCCCTGAAAAACTCTACAAGCATGGTCATGACTTCTACGTCCACAACCGGACTGGATGAACCCATAGCCTCGACCCCAATTTGATTGAACTGCCTCAACCGACCCGCCTGAGGTCGCTCGTAACGAAACATGGGGCCGATATAAAACATCTTAAGAACCGCAGGGGGATTGTACATTTTGTGTTGCACATAAGCACGAACGACCGAAGCGGTTCCTTCCGGTCGTAATGTGATGGAGTCGCCACTACGGTCTTCAAAGGTGTACATTTCTTTTTCTACGATATCCGTGGTCTCACCAATGCTACGTGAAAACAACCGGGTGTCTTCAAAAATGGGCAGGCGAATTTCCTTGAAACCGTATCGCGGAAAAATATTATGCGCAACCGATTCTATGTACTGCCACTTCCAGATTTCATCTGGCAGAATATCTTTAACGCCACGTATGCTTTGAATTTTCATAGTAGATAAGTTTTATGCCGATGGAGGGAACTGGGCAATGGCTTGATTGCGCCGAGACAACTCTCTGCTCGCCAAATAAAGCGATGGCACATTGGTTCTACGCCTAGTGGCCCCTTAGCAGGGGAGGCAGATAGCAATGGCTCTGTAAGCCGAGATAACTCCTTGCCAGCCAGAAAAAGTTTGCCAGTTGTCACCGGCGGCTCGCCGGTTAGCTGCTTAGCCATTTGAACCAACTGCCTTTTTTGACTGTCGTGGCGAGACGTTCTTCTGCCATTTCCACATCTTTTTTACTGCCGATGAAGAGAGGCAGGCGATCGTGAATACCGGTTGGGGTGATTTCCAGAATCCGCTGAGTTCCTGTTGAAGCTTTCCCTCCGGCTTGTTCCACGATGAAAGCCAGGGGAGCCGCTTCAAAAGAGAAACGTAACTTTCCTTGCGGACTTTTTGTGTCCCTGGGATACATGAAGAGTCCGCCCTTCAATAAAGTCCTGTGAAAATCTGCCACCAGTGAACCGATGTAACGTAATTTATAGGGCCGTCCTGTGGAGCTGTCCTCTTCTTTTAAATAAGCCACCAGGTCCTTTTGTGCTTCCTCCCAAACCCCCCAGTTGCCTTCGTTGGTGCTGTAAGTAGAGCCCTGCTCGGGGATAGCCAAGTCGGGATGGGAAAGGAAAAACTCGCCCAGCGTCGGGTCCAGCGTGAACCCATGAACACCTTGACCGGATGTGTAGACAAAAATTGTGCTGGAACCATAAACAATATAACCAGCGGCAATTTGCGCCGAGCCTTTTTGCAGAATGTCTTCGTCCGTGACGGTATCGCCTGGACTTTTCTTCCGGTAAATGGAAAATATCGTACCGATATTGACATTGACATCGATATTGGAAGAGCCATCCAGAGGGTCCATCATAAATATATATTTCCCAGGGTGGTCTTCAGGAGGAATGATGTAAGGCTCGTCTTTTTCTTCAGAAGTGATGGCGCAAACTGTTCCGGACTGACCGATAATTTTGGTGAAAGTGATGTCGGAAAACTCATCCAGTTTTTTAACTTCTTCTCCCTGGATATTTATTTTTCCTGTAAGCCCGAAGATATCCTCGCCAATTCCAGCACTATTGACTTGAAGAGAAATGATCTTGGCCGCCACCATGACTTCATTCATCAGGCTGCTGAACTCACCGGTTGCTCCGGGGTTAGCATTTTCCTGCTGTCTGATGTGTTGAACGAGGGTTGTGCGTTCCATGGAAATCCAAATTGAAAGGTGGATGATTCTACATCATTTCAAAAATCCGGGCAATGAAAATGGAGTAGTCAGGACACGGAAACGGGAATCGCGTTGCGTGTTTTACCAAATCTTTTTCTGTCGTTTTCGTTCAGAATTTTTTTTCTTAAACGCAGGCTTTTCGGGGTGATCTCTGCCAACTCATCTTCATTTAGAAAACCAAGAATTTGTTCCAGGCTCATTTTTAGAGGTGGGGTGAGAATGATATTTACATCGGAACCCGAAGCGCGCATATTGCTCAGTTTTTTCTCTTTGCAGGTATTAACTACCAGATCGTTATCTTTATTGTTTATTCCGACAAGCATGCCGGTATAAATTTCCTCGCCAGGTCCGAGAAACATGGAACCTCTTTCCTGCAGATTGAACAGGGAGAAGCCGGTTGTCTTGCCGTTTTCCATGGCAATTAAAACCCCATTGGTGCGCTGGGCGATTTCGCCGCAATGCGCGATGAAGTTATGGAAACTACGATTGATGATTCCCGTGCCCTTGGTCAATGTGAGAAATTCCGAACGAAAGCCAAACAGTCCACGTGTGGGAATGACAAATTCAAGCCGTGCAGTGGCTTCCCCCTGGATCATATTTTTCAGGGTGGCTTTTCGTTGTCCCATGGCTTCCATGATGGATCCCACATAAACATCTTCAACATCCAGCATGACAAACTCTTCGGGTTCGTGGGGTACGCCATCAATATCTTTGATCAAAACTTCCGGCCGGGAAACGGAAAACTCATAACCTTCACGCCGCATGGTTTCTATCAAAATAGTTAAGTGCAACTCACCGCGTCCGGAAACCTTAAAGGTGTCCTGCGTATCGGTTTCTTCTACTCTGAGAGAAACGTTGGAACGGGTTTCTCTGAACAAACGATCACGCAATTGCCGGGAAGTGACAAATTCGCCTTCCCGTCCTGCGAAGGGCGAGGTGTTGGAACAAAAATGAATGGCTAGAGTGGGTTCGTCAATTTCAATAACCGGAAGTGCTTCCGGGCAACTTGAGTCCGCAATGGTTTCCCCAATTTCTACCTCTTTCATTCCGGCGATGCCGATGATGTCGCCGGTGACCGCTACTTGCGTTTCCACTTTTTTCAAACCTTCGTAACAATATAGTTTTGATGGAGTAAAAACCTGCATATCTCCCTGCCGGTCAATCTGGGTGTAGGAATTTTTTACCTTGACCTGTCCCCGTGTGATTTTACCGATCGCTATCCTTCCAACATAATCGTCATAATCCATGGAGGAAACCAGCATTTGAAAAGGACCATCGGGGTCGCCATGATGGGAAGGAACTTTTTCGATAATGAGGTCAAGAAGAGGGGTGATATCCTGATCCTCGTCTTCGGGATTGAGTCTTGAGATTCCCTGCTTGGCAGAAGTATAAATGATGGGGAAATCCAGTTGTTCGTCGTTGGCACCAAGTTCCACGAACAGATCAAAAACTTCATTGACCACCCCTTCAATCCGCGCGGCGGGACGGTCGATTTTGTTGATCACGACAATGGGCTTGAGTCCCAGCTCGAGAGCTTTTTTCAAAACAAACCGGGTCTGCGGCATTGGGCCTTCTACGGCATCTGCAAGAAGCAGAACCCCATTAACCATTTTTAGAATTCGTTCTACCTCTCCACCGAAATCCGCATGACCGGGTGTATCGACAATATTGACTTTGTGACCCTTGTAATTTATCGCCGCGTTTTTGGAGAAAATAGTGATTCCCCGTTCTTTTTCCAGTTCATTGCTGTCCATGATGCAGGTTCCGGAAAGCTCACTGTCCCGGAACATTCCGCTCTGTTTAAGAAGACAATCGACCAATGTGGTTTTCCCATGATCGACATGAGCAATGATTCCAATATTTCTGATTGATTCCTGATTCACAATAGTTGCCTGTTAAGTAAAAAAATAAGTTTAAATGAATGCGGGTAATTCAGTCTGATTAAGCGGGAATTTCAACAACGATTTACTACGGGAGAGGTCAAGCGGTCCGAAGCTTATGGTGGGGTAAAAACCAGGTTGTTTTCATTACGTTAATGACTCTGTCCACGAGAAATAATAGACCAGCTTAACAGATTGGCGGAAAAAAACCAAAATAATAATTGTAACTTATTGATATTTATAGCATAATTTTTTCATGGACGCATTAATTCAGGAATTTTCCGAATATTTACGTATTGAAAAGAGGCATTCGCCTCACACCGTTACGGGGTATTGCCGGGATCTTAGGCGTTTTGCCAGGGCTTTCCCCGGTATTGAGATATCTGTTCTGACAACGGCGCAAATTCGTGGCTTTCTTCTCTTGTTGCGTGATGAGGGACTGTCGGCTTCTTCCATTGCCCGGAGTTTGTCGTCAATTAAATCCTTTTTCCGTTATCTATGTGAGGACAAACAGCTCAAGGAAAATCCTGCAGAGATTCTGGAGACTCCACGCCGATGGCGAAAACTTCCCGATGTCCTGTCCCTGGCCGATGTGGACAGTCTTTTGCGTTGTCCGGACCTGAAAACTCCTATTGGTTTGCGAAACCAGGCCATGCTGGAGGTTTTGTATGCAACCGGAATGCGCGTCTCAGAACTGATATCAGTAAAAGGGCATAATCTGGATTTGGTCACTGGTAGCCTGAGAACCATGGGGAAGGGGTCCAAAGAACGCATTGTCCCGATAGGGATGGTTGCGAGAAGGGTGCTGGAGGACTATTTATTGAATTCCCGACCTGTCCTGGCGAAGGGACAAAAGGTGGAAGCGTTGTTCCTGACCCGGCGGGGAAAAGCCATGACCCGGCAAGGATTCTGGAAGTTATTGAAGGGATATGTACAACAGAGCAATATTAAGGCCACGGTGTCCCCGCATACTTTGAGGCACGCATTCGCCACGCATTTACTGGAGCGGGGAGCCGACTTACGATCCGTCCAGCAGATGCTGGGTCATGCCGATATCTCCACCACGCAGATCTATACCCATATCCTTGAAAAAAGAATGCTCGAAGTCCACGACCAGTTCCACCCCAGAGCTGGCTAACCGGTGGCTACCCCTTAGCAGGGGAGGCCGATAGCAATGGCTCGTTGGGCCGAGACAAAGCTTGTCAGCAAACAGCGATATTGCTATTTGCCAGCGGAGGTACTCCGCAATTATTTTCTTGACTGAATTTGCTATAAAAGATAACATTCTCCCTCAATATCCCTCCTTCTGAAGTGTACTTCCGGAATTGTAAAGGGTTTGAATTCAAAGGTTTTTTCAAGCCATGATTTTTGAAATTGATAAAATCGATGAAGAGGGTCAGAGTTTTGAAGTGCTCGAGTCCAAACAGCATTTTCATATCGACTCACCCGATTGTGTTTTAACGGAAGATGTTAAAATTCAGGGGAGACTGGAAAAGACCGGTCAGGAAATCCTGTGCCAGGGTTTGTTGGAAACGAGTCTTCGGGTAACATGTACTCGTTGTCTGGTTGGTTTTAGTTTTCCGGTAAGAAGTAAACTCAATGTTCACTTCACACCCCAGACGGATAATGATAAACCGGGGAATGAAGTTGAACTGACTGAACTTGATTTTGAACAGGAAGTTTATGAAGAGGACCGGATTAATCTGTCTAGTCCTGTTCGGGATTTGATATTATTGAGCCTGCCGCAAATCAGGCTGTGTAAGAAAGATTGTGCCGGGTTGTGCTCGCAGTGCGGAACAAACCTGAACGAGAAACATTGCGACTGTAATAAGGAAGAGCCTTGCGATCCGCGCTTGGTAGTTTTACAAGAGTTGAAAGATAAATTGAAATAAGGAAGATATTATGGCTGTCCCAAAGAAGAAAACATCCAAATCCAGGCAGGGAATGCGCCGGTCACACTTGGCCCTTAGTGCTCCCACCTACGTAGAGTGCACCCAGTGCCATGAGATGACCCGTCCGCATCATATTTGTGCGCATTGCGGTTATTATAAGGGTAAGGAAGTGATGGAAGTCGAAGCGGTTTAATACCTCGACTGTCGCACTTTTTGTTCACTCATTTCCCGCTGGAAAATTCCCAACGCCATCATGAAGAGGAGCCAGGTTCATAGATGAAAATCGTGGTTGACGCCATGGGTGGCGATCATGCTCCAGAGGCGGTTGTGGAAGGTGCCGTCATAGCGGCGAGGGAATATAATACGGAAATCATTCTCACCGGTTTATCCGACACGGTTCAAACGATTTTGGACCGTTTTGATCCCGACCATAAACTGCCTATCGAAGTCGTCCACGCCGATGAGGTGGTGGAAATGCACGACCTTCCCGGAAAAGCTCTTCGCTCCAAACGCAAATCCTCCATGAAAATTGGTTTGGACCTGCTGAAAGATGGTACTGCATCGGCTTTTGTGAGTGCGGGAAATACAGGGGCGGTTCTTGCCTATTCCACGGTTATTTTAAGACCCTTGAAGGGTGTGGATAGACCCGCGATTGCCATTCAACTGCCTACTCTGAAGGGCAATGCCATTCTTTTGGATGCTGGCGCGAATGTAGATTGCAAGACCAGCCAGTTATTTCAATTTGGAATCATGGGACATGTTTTTGCCGAGTATATTCTCGGAAAGGAAAACCCCCGGGTGGGTTTGCTAAGTATTGGAGAAGAGGATGGCAAGGGAAATGAAATTGTTAAAGAAGTTTTTCAAATGCTCAAAGCCAGCCACATCAACTTTATCGGCAATATAGAAGGCAAGGAAGTTTATCAGGGCAATGCAGATGTGATCGTTTGTGATGGTTTTACCGGAAATATTGCACTCAAAATAAGTGAGAGTCTGGCCGCAATGATCGGGACCAATCTCAAAAGGATGTTTCAGAGCAATTGGACCAGTAAACTGGGTTACCTGTTATTAAAACCACAGCTGGACCAGTTCAAGAAAAAGGTCGATTACTCCGAAACCGGCGGAGCTCCTCTTTTAGGGGTGAACGGAGTTGTTATCATTGCGCACGGAAGCTCATCGCCTAAAGCGATAAAAAATGCGATCGGTCGGGCTTGCGAATTGAGTGCGAAAAATATCAACGAACATATTCGTGAAGATATTGAATCGAATTTGACAGATGTGGAAGCGGCCAAAGGAACTATTTGGAAACAAATTAAAGATATGGCTTTTGGGGCTGAATCCGAAGAAGGGGAAAGGCCCCAGCAACCAGAGGCTACAGATAAAAAAACTGACGAAACCTGATATTCCATACTTCGATGACCGATCTTAATACCGCTGTAGTCGCAGGAACTGGCGCTTATTTGCCGGAAAAAATCCTCACGAATCAGGATTTGGAAAAATCTCTTGATACTTCCGATGCGTGGATCATCGAGAGAACGGGCATCCGCGAACGCCGGATTGCGGCTAAAGAAGAGTCTGCGTCCACGATGGCGGCTAAAGCTGGTAAACAAGCCCTGGAAGCGGCAGGGGTTGGCCCTGAAGATGTGGATATGATCATTGTAGCCACTTCCAGTCCGGATGTGCTTTTTCCCTCTACCGCCTGTTTTGTGCAAAATGAGTTACAGGCTTTTGGCTCCGCCGCTTATGATGTTTCTGCTGTTTGCTCCGGTTTTATTTTTGGACTTTCCATTGCCGAACAATATTTAAAGACAGGTCGTTACGAACATATTCTACTCATTGGCAGTGAGGTCAACTCCAGGATCGTGGACTGGTCGGACAGGTCCACATGCATACTCTTTGGCGATGGGGCAGGGGCCTTATTGCTGAAAAGGGTTGAGCAGGAAAAAAGCTTGGGGATTTTGTCTACGCATATTTATTCTGACGGAAGTTTGTCTGATTTGATTTGTGTTCCAGGAGGAATCGGCAGGACGGGAATCAATAAACAGGACATAGATGATAAAAAATATAGTATTAAAATGTCCGGCAACGCGACTTTCAAGGTTGCGGTTAAAAGAATGACCCAGGTGATTCAGGAAGCTTTGCAGTTTAATGAACTTGGTATAAAGGACATTGGCCTCTTGATACCTCATCAGGCTAATGAAAGAATTATTCGTGCTGTTGCCGAAAGGCTGAAATATCCAATGGAAAAAGTATTAATGAATATTCATAAATATGGTAATACGTCTGCCGCTTCTATCCCGATCGGGATCAATGAAGCCTGGCGGAGTGGACGGGTTCAGCCAGGAGATACCTCTGTTCTGGGGGCGGTCGGGGCCGGGTTGACCTGGGGATCGGCGGTGATCAAGTGGTGAAAATTGCGTTTGTGTTTCCAGGTCAGGGCTCCCAGTTTGTCGGCATGGGTAAGGACTTTTATGACCATGTTCCATCGGCTCGGGAACTCATGGAAGAGGCCAATGATGTTTTAGGATATGACCTTGCAAGTATTTGTTTTAATGGTCCTGAAGAAACTTTGAAGTTGACGGAAAATACTCAGCCAGCACTGCTGGTGCACAGTACTATGGCCTTGAAAATATTAAGGGAAAATGGTATAGATTCGGTACTTGCGGCGGGCCACAGCCTGGGTGAATTTTCGGCGTTGGTCTCTGCAGGAGCTCTTCAATTTAAGGATGCGGTGAGGTTGGTCCGGTTACGCGGTCAGTTCATGCAGGAAGCGGTTCCGGTTGGAGTGGGGTCAATGGCCGCCATTATCGGGTTGGAGATCGAGACACTTCAGCAATTGTGCGATCAGGTTTCTCAAGATTCCTGTATGGTTCAGCCCGCAAACTTAAACAGTCCAGTGCAGACGGTCATCGCAGGTCATAAAGAGGCCGTTGATCGGGTTTCCGAAAAAGCGTTGCAGGCTGGCGCGAAAAAAGCAGTGCCCTTGCCGGTGAGCGCACCGTTTCATAGTGCCCTTATGAAGCCGGCTGAAATAAAGCTTCAGAAAGAACTGGAGCAGACCGAGTTTCACGACCTGTCCTATCCTGTAATCACCAATATCGAGGCCAAACCCATCACCAAAGGGATTGAAGCAAGATCAGCCCTTGTTAAGCAGGTTTGTTCTCCCGTACGCTGGTCTGAAACGATGCAGGTGCTGGTGGACCAGGGGATTGAAACGGTTGTCGAACTGGGAGCGGGAAAAGTATTGAGCGGTCTGATAAAAAGGTTTGATAGAAGTATCAAATGTTATCAGGTGGGTGACAGGGAGAGTTTGTCGCAAACCCTGACCGCTTTAAACGAAAATTGATTTAAACAACGGATTTTTAATGGAACTGCAAAACAAGGTGGCTTTGGTTACAGGAGGGGCTCAGGGTATCGGCAGAACCATCAGTGAGGAGCTGGTTCGCAATGGAGCTCATGTGGTGCTGGGGGATGTGAACCTGGAAGGCGCAGAGGCCACAGCCGAGGCCATAAATAATAGTGGTGGCTCCGCTTCCGCTGTTAAAATTGATGTCTCAAACCCTGATGAGGTAAAACAGGTTTTTGATTCCATCCTGAAAGATAAAAAGCCGGTAGATATCCTGGTCAATAATGCGGGGATCACCCGTGATGGTTTGATGATACGAATGAAAGAATCAGATTGGGACCTTGTTCTCGATATTAATTTAAAAGGGAGTTTTCTTTGTGGCCAGCAGGCGGCAAAGCAGATGATGAAACAAAAAAGTGGAGCCATTGTCAATATCGCATCGATTGTTGGAGTGATGGGCAATTTCGGTCAGGCCAACTATTCCGCATCCAAGGCTGGTGTGATTGGTTTGACAAAAACCATGGCTCGGGAAGTTGCATCGAGAGGAATAAGGGTGAACGCGGTGGCCCCCGGTTTTATCGATACGGAAATGACACGAGTTTTAGATGACTCGGTGCGTCAAGCTTTGATTGAGCAAGTGCCTCTGGCCAAACTGGGTTTGCCGGAAGATGTGGCGCGCTGTGTTGCTTTTTTGGTTTCCGATAAGTCCAGTTATATAACGGGACAGGTCATTAATGTTAATGGTGGTATGTTGATGTGATTTCAATAAGGAGTAATTATGTCTGTTGAAGAAAAAGTTAAAGAAATTATCGTTGACCAGTTAGGGGTTGATGAAAAACAGGTGACAGCCGAGGCATCTTTTATTGATGATCTTGGAGCGGACTCTCTGGATACGGTGGAATTGGTTATGGCTCTTGAGGAGGAATTTGATATTGAAATTCCCGATGATGAGGCTGAAAAAATTGCCACGGTTAAAGATGCTACAAATTATATAAACAGCCGGACCAACTGATTGGTCATAATAATCCCCAGGGTGTATGCATGAAAAGACGCGTTGTCGTTACTGGATTGGGGATCGTTTCGCCTTTGGGTCTTGGGCTGAAGGAAAATGAAACGGCTTTATTTGAAGGCCGGTCAGGGGTTGATTTTATAAAAACCTTCACTCCTGATGAAAATTTTCCTGTTAAAATCGCCGGAGAAGTTAAAGGGTTTGATCCAGAAAAATACATCGACCATAAAGATGTAAAGAAAATGGATAGGTTTATCCATTACGCCGTGGCCTGTAGCCAGATGGCGTTGGAAGATTCCGGTTTTGAAATCAATGAGCAGAATGCGGAACGGGTCGGCGTTATAGTCGGGGTTGGTTTAGGCGGCTTGCCGGCGATCGAAAAATATCACGATATTTCCAAGGCGAGGGGAGTGAAAAAAATCACTCCTTTTTTTATTCCCATGCTGATTGCCAACCTGGCATCCGGTCAGGTTTCAATCACGTTTGGAGCCAAGGGGCCCAACTCCTGTGTGGTCACCGCCTGCGCTACGGGAACCCATTCTATTGGCGAAGCGGCAAGGTTCATTCAGTATGGTGATGCCGATGTCATGTTTGCCGGGGGTACCGAGTCGGTCATCACTCCGCTTTGTGTTGGGGGCTTTAATGCCGCCAAGGCTTTGTCTACCCGCAACGATGATCCTCAGGGCGCCAGCCGACCCTTTGACAAAGACCGGGATGGTTTCGTTATAGGAGAAGGCGGTGGGGTGCTTATCCTTGAAGAACTTGAGAGTGCCAAAAAACGCGGGGCTAAAATTTATGGTGAAATTATCGGTTATGGTCTCAATGGAGATGCCTACCACATCACTGCAACTTCTCCCGGTGGCGAGGGTGCCGCGCGTTGTCTGAAACTGGCCTTGAATAACGCGGGAATTAATAAAGAGGATGTGGACTATATTAATGCTCATGGAACTTCGACCGCCGCAGATGCAACGGAGACGCAAGCCATTAAAACCGCATTTGGTGATCATGCCTATAAACTGGCTGTCAGTTCTACCAAATCCATGACAGGTCATTTACTGGGAGCTGCAGGAGGGGTCGAAGCAATTTTTGCCCTTCTTGCTATGGAGAAAGGGGTGATTCCTCCTACCATCAATTACACCACTCCTGATCCTGAATGCGATTTGGACTATGTACCAAATGAGGCCCGTGAAAGAAATTTGAATGTTTGTGTTTCCAATTCTTTTGGTTTTGGAGGAACCAACGGAGTCCTTATCTTTAAGAAATTTTAAAACCAATTGCCGCTATGATTGAAGTCTCCTCCGATCGCATCCAAGAAGTTGCTTCCCTGCAGGAAACCCTCGGCTATGCCTTTTCCGACCTGAGGCTTCTCAACAAAGCCCTGACTCATAAATCCTACGTGAACGAAAGAAATGAAACTCTCAAGCATAACGAGAGATTTGAATTTTTGGGGGACTCCGTTCTTGATATACTGGTCAGTGATTATCTGGTGGATGAGTTCGGTGACTATGCAGAGGGGACTTTGTCAAAAATTCGTGCGGCGGTTGTCAACGAGAGTTGTTTGGCCGGTCTTGCCAGAAAAATAGAACTGGGGAAATATCTGCTTCTTGGGAAGGGAGAAGATTTGTCTGGTGGCAGGGACAAGCCTTCACTTCTGGCAAATGCTTTCGAGGCGGTTGCTGGAGCCTTGTTTAGAGATGGCGGGCTGGATTCTGCAACCCGGGTATTTCTTCCTTTGCTGAAAGTGGAAATATCTAAATTTGCCGACTCCTGGTCATTCAGGGATTTCAAAAGTGACCTTCAGGAGTACACACAGAATCAATTTGTTTGCACACCCTCCTATAAAGTGGTCAACGAACTGGGGCCCGACCACGCAAAGGAATTTGAAGTTGTCGTAACGATCAAGAATAAAGTTGCGGGAAATGGTTTTGGGAAAAGCAAAAAAGAAGCGGAACAGGCGGCGGCTAAAATGGCTATGAAAAGCTATTCGGATTCATCCAACCACTAGCCGGGGGCAATATGCAGTAGTTTTTACTGCTAGCAACAATGCTCTTGGCTTAAAAAGTAGAATCTGTTTTGTTGAAATAGCATCATAGAAATATGCTGGAAGATTGGATTTTAAAAAAAAAAGAAATTGAGGCTTCTAAAAGTAAGCTGAAGGGGATAGACCTCAGTAACGCTAAGTTAATGGGGGCTAAACTGGATGGGGCGGATTTGACCCAGGCTGATTTGACTTCTACTTACTTAATCAAGGCGGATCTCCGTAAAGCAACCCTGATCGGGGCTGATCTGACGCAGGCGGTTTTGAGTGAGGCAAACCTCGCGGATGCGGACTTGAAGGATGCTGAACTTATGGATTCTTATTTGCATGGGGCGAACCTGAAAGGAGTTGTCAACTTGACCTGCGACCAGCTGGAATTAGCCAATTTTGACAAAGATACGATTTTCCCCGATTATATTACTATTCACTGGACCGAGGACGGATATTGCGAGTGCCAGGAATAATAGAGCCCCTGATCTGAAAAATATCTACTATGGTTAACTCCAGATTACCTTATGAAAGAGATCCTATTCCCCAGGACAAGGAGCCTCCGAGTTTTGAGCCGGAAACTATTGGATCGAAAATCGTGTTTGGTTTCAGCATGGCGCTGGGATGCTTTTTTGTAGCTCTTGTTTTGATAGGTATCTGGCGATCTCTTAACCAGTTTTTCAATTATCTGTCCGGGTTGTTATAGTTCCTCTTCCACTCACTGACTTCTTGAAAATATCCTGTGAAAAATAAAAAACACTTGATCGTTCCCATATTTGTGTCCCATGAAGGGTGCCCGTACCGTTGCTCATTCTGTAATCAGACGAAAATAACCGGAACAAGTAAAAAAGCAGATAAGGTCATGCTTGAAGAAACCCTGCATACTCATTTAGGGGGCCTGGATCCAAACCACATGCCTGAGACAAGGGAGGTGGCCTTCTTCGGAGGAAGTTTTACCGGCATTCCTGCGGAGCGCCAGGAATATTTGCTTTCTTCTGTTCAGCCATGGATTTTGTCAGGACAAATCCAATCGATCCGGGTTTCAACTCATGCCTTGTTCATTGATGAAAGCCGACTCGCAATGTTGCGTCAATATAATGTGAAAACAGTGGAGCTAGGCATCCAATCTACGGATAATGATGTTTTAAAGTTGGTGGGGCGTGAGTGTCACTTTGATGTTATTTTGTCGGCTGTCGAGAAAATTCGCAGGATGGGATTTCGTTTGGGTCTGCAATTAATGCCAGGGCTCCCTGGAGACAGTGAAAAAAAGTTCCGAAAATCGGTTGAGGATGTCATAAACCTCAGTCCGGACTTTGTCAGGATTTATCCTACCCTGGTTGTTAAAAATACGGGGTTATTTGATATGTACCGGAATGGAACATTTGCTCCCTGGAATTTAGAAAGAATGATTGAAGTGGTTAAAGAAGCTGTTGTCCAATTTGAAAGAGCCGATATTCCTATTACTAGAGTGGGCTTGCACCTAGATCAATCTTTGCTGGAGAATTATGTGGATGGACCTTTTCATCCCTCATTCCGTTATCTGGTCGACAGCCGTATTGCCCGGGATCAGATGATAAATATGATCCGGGCATTGAAGCAGGTTCCAACATCGGTTACTTTCAGGGTGCCTGCGAAAAAGCTGTCTAATTTTGTGGGGCATAAAAAAGAGAACCTTTCAATTATTAAAAGGATTTTTGGTTTAGAATCTATCAATGTGCAACAGGGTGCCAGAACGGAGTGCCTTGTTGCCTGATAAAATTATTGTTAGCTGTTTAAAGAGGAGGCGAGATGGTTACCATAGGAATGAACTATAAAATGATCCCAGGGAAAGAAAAGGTTTTTGAAGACGCTTTTGTTACGGTTATAAAGGTGATGAATGAAATGGAGGGGCATTCTAAATCGTCTTTATATAAGGATGTGAGCGATCCTCAGTCCTACCTGATTGTTTCAGAATGGAACTCTGAGGACGCATATAATGAATTTATTCAATCTGATAAATTTAGAGGTGTTGTGAATTGGGGCAAGGAAAATATCCTCGCGGGCCGCCCTTCCCATACGGTTTACAAACACTAAATCTTTGGCGGGGCGGGGAATTGGCAAGGGTTTTTTAAGCCGAGAAAAACAATTTCTCGCCAAGAAAATTATTGCTCATCGGGTCCAGCGGTACGCTGGTTAAGGGGAATCCTGCTTCGGAGTGTGCTCGTAGAGACCGTCCCGAACGCATTTTTGCACCTTTTTGTAGAATAGCTCGGTGTCGTGGGGAAGCTGGCCGTCAAGCCGCCAGCGCACTTTAACTACTTTCCCATTTGGATGCTCAATGATGGAAGTTATCTCCCCGGTGTTTCTGGAAAGCGGTTCATAAAGGTTGTCGCCGGCTCTTAGCTTCATGATAAAAAGTGGGTTAAAGGTTATTTCATTATACTGTTTAATACCTCAGGAATAAATTGTTTTAATCCAGATCTCGGGTTTGGAGGGAGAGTTATGGAAGATTATATTGTCATGGCTTCCATGTATAACACCATGACTTCCGGCAAGGTGGATAAATACCTGGTCAGGAAAGGGGATAAAGTAGTGCCGGGTACTGCCGTGGCTGAAATTATTTCCGAAGGATATTTTACCTTGCTGTCGGAGGTGGAAGGAATAGTTAAAGAGTTTTATGTGATGGAAGGAGATTATGTTGAAGTGGATACTGCTTTAATTGAAGTGGAGTTAAAAGAGGAGGAGTAAGCCTCTTTAGAAGCTCGAAAAAAAATAGGCCGCTGTGGCAAGATAAATTGCCAGCCCAAGAATATCGTTGATGACAGTGATGATAGGGCCCGTGCTGATGGCCGGATCAATATTCAGGTTTATGAACAGGATAGGGGTCAATGAGCCCATCAGGGATGCTATGGAGACAGCGAGGATAATTCCCGTTCCAACCACCCAGCCTAGTACCGGATTGGTATGCATGAAGGACTCAGAAGTCAGGTAAACCAGGCCGCCGCACAACACTCCAAAAATAACACCGTTTAATACCCCGACCGAAAGTTCACTTTTGACCACCGTGGCGAGATTATCTTTCTGAATATCTCCTGTTGCCAATCCTCGCACAATGACAGTGGCACCCTGAATTCCAACATTTCCCGCTAATCCCATTACAAAGGGAATGAAAAATATGACGGCGGCATAATCGGCAAGTGTTGTCTGGTAAGACCCCAATATCCAGGCACTGACCAACCCTCCAATGAAGGTTGTGAGTAACCAGGGTGCCCTGGCAATAATTTTGTTGCTTATTTTTTTCGCAAAAGGATCTACCTTGGCGGTTCCAACCATCGTATAAATATCTTCACTGGCACTGTCCTGCATGACTCGAATTACATCGTCAAAGGTAATGATTCCCTGAATCATATTGTCATCATCCACAACGGGCAAACTACTCAAATGTTCCTGTCCCATAAGGTGAGCCACCTTTTCGCAGGGATCATTCAAATGCACTTTGGGTGTTTCGGGACGAATGAATTCTTTTGCCATGGCTGAGGTTTGAATGTTCATCAAGTCCCTCAACTTAAAAAATCCTATTAACTGACTACTCTCATTTACTACATAGAAATAAGGGGGAATCTCTTTATTGGATTCTCTCCTTATTTTTGTGAATATATCTCCAGCCCTGCTGTCAAAAGGGATTTTGTTAAAATGCGGAGTCATCAGGCCACCAGCAGTTTCTTCTTCATAACGGATCAGGTCTTTGATGATCTCCGCGTCCTGAACTTCCATTTTGCTCAAGAGTTCGTCCTGAGCCTCTCCGGGAAGCTCTTGAATAATATCCGTAGCTTCATCTTCCGGCATATCATCCAGAAGGGCGGCTAAATAGTCCCTGTCCAGATTTTCCTGAATCTCAAGCCGGCTATCCATGTCTGTTTCATAAAGAAGCTCCTGTCTCTTCTCATCATCCCCAAGAAGGTGAAAGACCTTTACTTTCTGTTCCAGGCTTAATTCGTGAAGCCGTCGGGCGATTTCAAAATGATCCAAATCGAAAATGAGCGAACGCAAAGCATCATCCCGATTTTCTGGATCCTTGAAAGCTTCTTTAATTTTTTCTATAGGCATGAAAAATAATTATAAAAGGGGCTGAAAATGTCGTATCTTAAATACTGCCGGACCAATTCTGCTATTCTTAACCTTCTTTATATGAGGTGATTTATATGGTCATGAATATGTCCCATGAGGACAAAAAAAAATATCTAAAATCATTTGGCAAACGAAAACTCCGAACTCGGGAGCAGAGGTCTGTAATCCTATCAGATAAAACTAAAAACCTTCTATCAAAAAAATTTGAGGACGGTCATCCTGAGGGCAAAAACCAGGACGCTCCCCAAATCGATGAACATGTGAGAATGAATGATAACTATCTTCGTACGGGACCCTATAAGCCTAAAAGCAAATAATGTGTTCTAATATTTGCGAACGGGATAAGTGGAAAATTCGGGTGGGTTTTTTTATTTTTCTGCAGAACTGGTTTCGTGTTTTGCCTGATACAGCTTGTAAACCTCTTGCTCGATAAATAACTGAACCAGACTGTTGTCCAGTTCGCCATTTTCGGCCATGGACCGGAGAATTCGATAGACCGTTTCCAAAGGCATGGCTTTTTTGTAGGGCCTGTCAGATGCGGTCAGGGCTTCAGCGATATCAGTGACAGCCATCAATTTACCTTCAAAGGGAATTTCGTCTCCCTTCAGGCCCAGAGGATAACCTTTTCCATTAATAAATTCATGGTGGGCCCCGGCAAACGCAGGGATGTTCTTCAGTTTTTTGGTGAAGGGGATCTGTTTTAGCATTCTTAAAGTTACTGCGGCATGGTCCTGCATCTTCTTTCTTTCTTTTTCGGTTATGCTTCCACGCCGGATGGACAGGTTGAGCAATTCATCTTCCGTCAGGAAGGGTTGTTGTTCTCCTGCATCATCAATATAGGTCTTTTCAGATATCTCTTTTAATCTTTCCAGGATTTCATCATCAAGAAATTCGCCGGGTTCATTGCACTTGTTAATAAATTCCTGAATTTCTTTTAGCTCTTCCAGCTTGTCGGAAGTTTCTTTTTCCAAGACCTTTAATTTTTCGGGATCAGAGCCATTCTGCAATATCTCTATTTTTCTATCCTGACCTTCCAGCATGACTTTCTGGCTGATGTAAGTCAGCCTCAAACGAACGTATTGGATGCGGTCAAATATAGTTTGGAGTTTTTTGGCTTTTTCAACAATTTCTACCGGTGATGTAACCTTTCCTATGTCGTGCATATAGGCGGCAATTCTTAATTCATACATCTGGTCCGGTGAAAAAGTTCTATCTTTAAAATCCCCTTCCTTCAGATCATTGATGACCTCGGCCATGATCAGGGTCAGGTCTGCCACCCTTCGAATATGACCACCCGTAACAGGAGATTTTTCATCGATAGCGGTAGCCATGACTTTAACAAACGATTCAAACAATTCTGTCATGTTGGAAATCAGCTTGGCGTTAGTGATAGAGACAGCCGCCTGCGAAGCTAATGACTCAGAGAGATTTTCATAATCCTGTGAAAATGCAATGACTGTGTTGTTTGCAGGGTTCGTGGCATTCAATAGTTGCAAAACACCGATGACATCACCATCGTGGTTACGCATGGGAACCACCAGCATGGATTTGGACCGGTACCCGGTGGACTGGTCAAATTTCTTGGGGCCGGTAAAATCAAAGAGGTCGGTATCATAAACATCCGGGATGTTTACGGATACTCCTTTCAGGGCAACGAAAGCGGAAACATTAGTTTCTTTTAACTCAACCGGTGGGAAGGGAATAGTTTCCCCGGACTTACCCCCCATCCTGATTTTCAAACTGTCATTTTGAACGATTTGAAAACGGAGGGTGTTGTCTTCAACAATATATAGCGTTCCCGCATCTGCGTTGGTGAAACTGCGAGCCTGATCGACAATCATTTCAAGAAGGGTATTGAGATCGTAAACCCCAGAGAGGGCACGACCAATATCTGACATCTTCTTTATCTGTCCGCCAAGCCGTTCCGCATAAGCACTCACTTCCTCAACTACGCTATTGAGTAATGTGTTCAGATTTTCATCGCTGGCGAACTGGCGGGTTTCTTTCATCTTGCTAGAAGAGTCATTCATGTCAACGAATCACGATATAAAATAAATGAGTTATGGCGATGTTTTTATATTAACTCTGGTTGTTGTTATGATTATGAGACAATTATATCCCGAAATCAAATCAAATGAAATATCCCTATGCGAATATGCGGTCTTAGCTCCTCAATTTAATTGAAAACCCGCTTATATCATCCTTAGAGATGCTCTAGATATAATCCTTGAGCAGTAGAGGTGCATCTGAGAGCCATACGCGTTTACCACAAACATTGACGAACACCGGCTCCTTGGAGTCAAATAGATTCAAGTGGGCCTGATACAAATCTTCGGCAGTTGTTCTGCAGTCACCATAAGCCTCTTTTTCTTCCGCAAAGATACCTTCTTCAAACTTTTGTATGCCTTCCTTGGAACTCTTGCCTTCGAAGTAGGATCGGAGCAGAGGGTCCTTCAGGTTTTCTGGATGTTTTGCGGTTTTTCTTAAAAGCAGTTTAATGCCACGGGACGATTGGGATTCAAACAGTCCGGCACGAATGCAGGCATGCCGGGCTTTGCCTTTCTCGACTGTCCACTTCTCAATGGCTTCTTTTGAGTGACCCATTGCCCCATAGGTAGCCAGCTGGTGCCGGATAACATAAAAGGTGGAATAGGCAACAATGGTTTTGACATCCAATTCAGATTCCAGTTTTAGGATGGGGTCAAATGAAAGTTTGTTGGATAGATCTATCGACTCGGGTGTCGCCTCGCAAATGGGCACTCCAACCTCACCAAGAGCCGTGGCATAAAATAAAGTATCGAACTGGCCATTTTCAAACGCTTTAATTTTTTCCAGAACCTGCGGATCATTGATATCACCAAACAGGGTTTCGTCAGCACCCTCGATGCTGAAACCGGGCTCTTCCTTGCCATACCAGTTGGCCAGAATATTTGCTGTGTCGCCAAATTTTTCGCGAATAGCTTTTATCGCTGCGGTTCCCATCACACCTGTTCCACCTATGACAAGAAAATTGTTCATTGCGTCCCCTCAGTTTTAAAAAGATTTTACGGTTAGCTTCAGGAGCCACCAACGTCTTCATCCCAATCCGCATAAGGCACCTGGGCGTTTTCATAGATGGCCTGAGACATATAGGGATCGGCTTTGAAAAAAGTCTCAATTTGATTTATCAGGTTTTCCGTTTCCTGAATCACCGAGCCTATGTCTTCTTTATTATTTATTTTTTCAGCAAGCTCAAGGTAAGCTTTGATAAAAGGTTGTGCCGTTTCAATGGTATGAAAAATTTTTTGAGTGTCCAGAGCCCGATGTCGATTAGCGACAGCAAACTTTGAGAACTCAAACCATATATCGATTTCTCCCTCACTTTTACCAAGAATGATCAACTCCTTTTTAAACTCTACCGCTCCTTTTTCTGCAAGGCCTGCTGATACATAGTCAGATAACTCGTCAAAAGGAATGCCATCTATGGTGTTGCAAAGATACTCCAACTGAAAAAGAATGGTGTTGATCTTGTTGTCTAACGCGATTCCCTGGACAGAGTTGCCTCGAAAATCAGTTGTTTTCTGAAACAGTCCCCAAACCCCATCCAATTCCGCTACCATGTCTCTTTTAGTAGTCAGGGGGCTCACTCGTTTCAGACAGGCAGAGGGTTCGTCCGCCCACGCAGGCTGAATTGAAACACAGAAAAAACATAAAACCAATAACACTGCGGGTTTCATGAAATTATTGTCCGCTTATATGCTCGGATGTTTCAATGGCTCCTGAAACATGGGTGCTCTGGGTCCCGCTGACATGCAGGTCGGGTTGTAAATCCTGGGCGGTGGGGGAGTTGGGATAAGGCACGGTGGGTTGTGTTTCTACAGATGCGGGTGCCGACTGTTTTGGGGGCTCCTTATCTGCGACATCTCCGGAACAACTCAGTAAACTTAATAAAGCGGTCAGGATGACAAGGATGATTCCTGTTTTCATAGACGTACATCCATGAGTATTGATCCAATTTGCGCGGGCACTGATAACTTTTCCTGGACATTTGGTGAGTTCTCATCAGAATTTCCAGAACAACCATTCAAGAAGGCGGTCAAAACGATAAGGGCGATTCCTGTTTTCATAGGCGTATTCCCATCCAAAATTTCATTATCCTGAATCTATACTTCCATAATTTCGAAGTCAACGGGAATTTCTTTAAGTCCCTTGCGCCGAGAGAAGTTTTTTACCCCTTCGGGGCACGAGGGTTGAGGATGAGCATCACGGCTACCAAATAAAGCGATGGCACACCGGCCCCACGCCCAGTGGGGTTTTTCAAATTGAAGTCTTGCCCATTTTCAAGAGAATCTGACTTTCTTTTTTGGTTACGGGCATGACAGATAAACGAGACTGCCGGACTAAGGCAATTTCCTGGAGGTCCTTATGCGCTTTAATCTCTTCAAGGTTCACCGGGTGCGCGAATGCTTTTAGAGGTTTAAGATCGACTACAACCCAACGTGCGTCATCAGTTGTAGGATCCGGATAAGCCTCGCGAGTCACCTTGGCAATGCCTTTGATCTCTTTTCCAATGACACTGTGATAAAAGAAAACCAGGTCGCCTTTTTTCATGGACTGCAAATTATTGCGGGCCTGATAGTTTCGCACTCCATCCCAATAGGTTTTCCCGTCTTTGACAAAGTCCTCCCAACTGTACTGGGAGGGTTCCTGTTTTACTATCCAAAAAGATGTTTTATTATTCATAGTTAGGTGCTATTTATTGAGAAATGACTTTTTGTGTTTTTGGGTTCTGTCTGCGGCCTTACTGTATATTTTGGTAAAAGCACTGTCTCTTAAAGGATTAAAGAATCAAACAGGAATTATCTGATTGACCCTGACCGATATAAGAAATATAATCAATTTCTCCAATTTATTGAAAATTATACCCAAATTCATTTTTACCGGGGGATGTATTGATCCCGGTTGGGAGTTTTAACAACATGTACAGAAAAGAAATAAAAGTATTGGATTGTACCATTCGCGATGGTGGTTTGATGAACAATCACCTGTTCAGCGATGATCTGGTTCGCAAGGTTTTTCAGGCTGTCAATAAATCCGGCGTTGACTATATCGAACTGGGTTACAAAGCAGATGAAAGTCAGTTTAAACGTGGCGAATTTGGCCCTATGAAATTCTGTTCCGAACAAGATCTGGAAAACATTGTCGGGGATACGGAATTGAATTGCAAATTATCTGTCATGGCCGATATCGGGCGTTTTGATCCCAAGGCAATAATCCCAAAAGCTGAAAGTCTTGTAGACATGATGCGGGTTGCCTCATACGTCAAGGATATTGACAAGGCTATTGATCTTGTTAATACGCTCAGTACAAAGGGCTATGAAACGACTATCAATATTATGGCGGTATCGCATTCCAGGGAGCGGGAGTTGGATGAAGCACTCGAGCAGATAGAAAAAGAAAGTGCTGTTGATGTCGTTTATCTGGTCGATAGTTTTGGAGCTTTATATTCGGAGCAGATTGCTCATCTTGCCCAAAAATATAAGGCCGCGCTTCCGACCCGGGAACTTGGCATTCACGCGCATAACAACCAGCAATTGGCCTTTGCCAATACCATTGAATCGATCATCCAGAATATTAACTATCTGGATGGAACGATTTGGGGAATCGGCAGAGCCGCCGGGAACTGTCCTCTGGAACTGCTTCTGGGGTTTCTCAAAAACCCAAAATTTGACATTCGCCCTATCTTGGAAGTATTAGAAAGTCATTTTGTGGAACTGCATAAGAGTATTGAATGGGGATACACGATTCCCTATATGATTACTGGTATTCTGGACTTACATCCTCGCGCAGGTATGAAGCTTAGAAATTCTGACCAGAAGGATGGCTATCTGGATTTCTATGAAAAACTTACTTCAGAAGCCAACGTCTAAATCCCCATGGCAGGTTTTGATTTAGCTCTCTTTGAGAAAAAACCTGTGCTGGGTATTCTCCGCGGTATTGACGAAGGCTCACTTGAGGGTGTGCTGAAAGCGGCGTTTTCCGGTGGACTCCGTTTTCTGGAAATCACCCTCAATACTGCTTCTGCATTTTCTCTTATCAAAAAGGCCAGCGAGCAGTTTCCCGATTTTTGTGTAGGGGCAGGGACGGTTTTATCCGCTGAATCTGCTCAAAGTGCTGTTGATGCTGGGGCAAAGTTTATTGTGGCCCCAAATTTAAGTGAAGCGGTGGCAGAGTTTTGCCATCAGAACAATACCTCCTACTTCCCTGGTGCTTTAACTCCCACAGAAATTGAAAAAGCATGGAGTTTTGGTGCGACAATGGTGAAAGTTTTTCCTGCTTCACAGATGGGGCCGAACTATTTCAAGCTGTTAAAGGGTCCTTTTGACCACATCAAGCTGATGGCGGTTGGCGGTGTGGGACCCCAAAATATCCCCGATTATTTTTCTGCAGGGGCCTCTGCCGTGGCATTGGGAGGGTCGATATTTTCCCCAAGCCGCATGGCAAATCGGGAATTTTCACCCATACAAAAAGAAATCGAAGAATTTATGTTTGCAGTGGATAAAATTTATTCTAATATAAATGTAAGAGATCTTGCGAACCACTCAAGTTAGGGGAGACGACAAGTATGACCTTTGATTTTATGAAAGACTTTATGATGTTTGAGGATGAAGAACGGTTTGCCGGTCTTTGTGAACAGTTGGAAGAGGTGATTCGTGAAGCGGATGGTGGTGAAGGCAAGGTTTCTGAACTCGAAATCATGCAGGCGCTGGATTATGTCGGCTTCAACCTGTTTCGAGACAACTGGGAAGAATATAAAAAGATGGATATGCTCAACCAAGACCAAACTCTTTCTTCAAACTCCAAGGGCAAGGAAAAGCGATACATTCATTAGTCGGTCTGTTCCAGTTCTCCGGTCTGTTCCAATTCCCCCAGGTTTTCCATTAACCGGTGCATTTTTTTGTCGAGTGTATTGAGGTGCCGGCTGATTTCCGTTATTTCCTTTTTCTCCTGATCCATATAAACCAATTGGCATTTTTCAATGTGTCCTGTGATGTGCTCGATCATGTCATGGATTTCCTGGCTCTCCAGCGAAAGCTCCTCGGTGGTTTCAGTCAGTTCAATCGCGCGATCCGTCGCCAAATCTCCCGTCGCTATTTTTCGGCTCTTAATTCTGGCTCGGTAATAGGCTATGAGAATGCCGGATAGTGTCAGGAAAATGAGCCCGAGAGTCGCCAAATCAACAAGCATGTAAGAATAGGAACCGAAAAAACGACCGGTATGAATTTCGGTTACCAGTTTGACAACATCCATTTTCATTTCATCTGGCGATAACTGGTTGACCGCTCCGCTCAAATCTATAGTTTCCCAGTTCTGTCCCTCATCTTGAGAAAAGTACAGCCCTGATGAGGTGCCAACATAGAGGGACTTTCCTACCAGACCAGCGATTCCGGTAATTGTGATATCAACTGAAGTTCCAGAATCCGCATTTATTTTTTGGGCGAAGGAGGAGAGGTGTTTCCATGAATCTCCCCCATCATCGCTGGAATAAAAATTTGCTCCGCTACCCAGGTATATTTTGCGATTTGCAAAAATGGCGTTGATGGATGTCTTTTTGAAGACCGGATCGGGAACCCAGTTTCTGCCACCATTGAAAGATTTGTAAAGGCCATTGGGAGTGCCTGAATAAAGAAACTCCGGGTCGGTATTTAAGGACACCAGCGTGGTTATAGCAGGGAGGACCTTTCCCCAAACCAGACTCCAATCACGTCCGCTGTTATTACTGCGAAGGGTTCCAGTTTTGCCTGATGCATAAAGGATGTCAGGATTCAACGCGGAAAACTCAACGATCTGAACGGGCTGTTCGGTGGATACAGATTGCCAACTTTCCCCGGCATCCAAAGATTGAAAAACTCCCCCATCCGTTGCTACAAACAGGATTTCGGGATTATCAGGATGCAGGGTGATATCATGGATTTTGGTATGGGTCAAACCTGAGGTTTCATCGAACCAGTCGCTCCAGCTATCCCCGGCATCTTCAGACTTGAACACGCCTCGACTCGTTCCGGCATAAATTGTATTGGAGTCTTCAGGATCAATTGCCAGGGTACGGATATCCTGATCAAACAATCCCTGATTGATTTGAAGCCAGGTTTTCCCGCCATCCTGGGATCGGTAAACACCAATGTCTGTTCCTGCGTAAAGAATCTGCCCTGAACCTGGGACTGTTGCCAGAGACTGGATGCGGCGACGGGCGTGTTGAACTTTGAAATATTTTTCGGGCAGGTATTTTCCGCTGATCTGGGCCTGCTCAATACCAAACTCTTCCGGATGCATTAATAGAAAACCCGAAACAGAAAGGATAAGAACGAATATCGCAGACAGGATTCCGATCCATTTGTGGATGATGCGCGTGTTTTTAAAAAAGCGAATATTCACGGGGATGCCTGATTCTATTTGTCCTCAAAGGCTTTCTTGGCCAGTTTCTCGTATTCGTCCTGAAGCTGGTTTTCTACGTGTTTTACATGCCCGAACAGTTCGTGAATTTTGACGTCTATCTCTTGCAAATGTTCTGACAACTCTTTCAAGTCCTCGTCCGGGGTGTCCTTCAGGAACACCTCACAACGTTTGGCATGATGGGAAATATGCTCCACCAGATCGTGCACCTGGGCGATATTGCTTTGCAGATGGTGGGCTTCTGCCTGCAAGTGGGTGGACCCCAGCTCGGCCTTAATGATGAATGTGTAAACCAACGCAAAAACAAACGCCGCAAACAATATGCCCTGACCGATGAATGTTTCCCAGGTGGGGTACATGCCCAGCCAATGAATACTGGGCAAAAAATTCGCCGCAGTTATAGAAACCTGCTCGCCCATTTGTAACTCATGAATTCCTTTTCCCATGAAGGTGAATGCCATGTAATACAAAAGCACACTGGTGAAACCAAAAAACCATTTAATGGGAATTCTCATCCCCAGAGTGTTGATCAAGTAAAATACTCCTGCTAAAACCAGACAACCTGCCAGAAACCCCGGTATGATTCCTCCAGTAGAACTATCTGCATAGAGGTAGAGGGCTTTGTAAAAAAGAACGGTTTCGAATCCCTCACGGTAAACAGATATGAAGGCCACCGCGCCCAGAGTGAACGCATTTCCTTTGGACAGGGCACCACGCATTTTTTTGTTGATGTAGTCCTGCCATTTTTTGGTTTCTATTTTTGAAACCAGCCAGTAGCTGACCCAGAATAAAACCACAACAGCCGTCAACATGATCCAGCCTTCAAGGAGTTCCTGACTGGCCATGCTCAGGTGAAGGATTTCTTGGATAATATAGGCTGTCGCAAAACTGGCAAGAATACCGACTACCACGCCGATGTGGATGGATTTCACCCTGGCTTGATTGCGAGACTTGATTAAAAACGCTATCAGTGCGGCGATAATCAGAATGGCCTCAAATCCTTCCCGAACGATGATGGAGAATGATTGAAAGAACATCCCGGTAAAGCCAACCTTGCTCTCAAGTAATTTCAAACCTTTTGAAAGGTTCTGGTTGATTTCATTGTTTAGCGATTGCACATGCTCAAAAGGTGCGCTGCGCTTGATTTCCCCTCGATAGCGACTGAACGCAGACTCCAGGCTTACACCCAGACTCTTATCTTTTGTGATGAGGTTGGACTCTATTTTTTCATATGCCAGATACGCGTCAAAAGCCACCTCGGCCGCATTCTCAGTCTGACCGGATTTATAAATCTCCAGGCTTTTATTAAGAAGTCCCCGAACCTCGTCTACGACCGCGCTGGCAAGGTTTCCTCCAGTATCCGATGATGATTCGATAGCCGCCAGTTCCAGATTGACAGGGGGAAGTTGTACATTTACGTTGGAAAAAGTCCGTAGATAATAGGTTACATCCCAAATTTGTGTTTCCGAAAGCACTCCGGCCCAGGCCATCATCGCTGTATTGGCAATGCCAACGTTAATCACCTCAAAATTGTCATAAGCGGTGGTGTTTGCATCGCCAGTAAGTTTTGGATTAGATAAAACGGCAGGGGAGGGATCAAACTGACTGGCCATGGGGCCATCCCCGTTTCCGGTCAGGCCATGGCAAACCGAGCAGTTGTTTTCAAATATTTTTTTGCCATTAGCTAGCGATACCGGTGTGATCGGTGTTTTATTGATTTCAATATTGAATGTTGCCAGCAGTTCGGAGTTGATGCTGTTCACTTCCTGCCATACCTTTTGCGAATCCACTTTATCTTTAACCAGGCCCATCAGGTTGGTGAGCCGGTTCTTAAGAATTTCGGCTTTTTGTGAGTCTGCAATTTCCGCAGACAACCTGGAAAATCTTTCGATAGCCTGTTGTAAAAAGACCTGGCTCTCTTCATATTCCGGCGGCACGACAACTTTGCCATCCACCACACCTTCCTCAAATTCCTTGGCGGCAATATTCAGCATCATGACTATTTTTTTGACTCGGTCTATGGATGCCTGGTTCAAGGCTTCGGCTTGGTTTGCGACCCAAAAATGTTGGCTTAAAAACAGAAGAGATAGGATGATAATTTTTAGAAAACTGGATTTGTGTGGCATTGTTAGTTTTGGGGACAGCATGTTATTCATTGAAATTGTTGATTTTAGGTGGAAACTGGAATTGGGTTCCCAAAATCCTAAATTAATAATGAGAATTGTTATCAATAATAAGATAAGGCCTTTAAATTGTCAAGGATATCCGACTTTTTTTAATTCTCTAAGATGACAGTTAAAATGGATCAAATATGAAGGAATGAGAGGTGAGATGTTAGGAACCAGTCTCGAAATCTTTGAGCTTTTGTTCCCATTCTGAGATGAGTTCGCGGAAACGGCTTACATGCTTCTTTTCTTCCAACATCAAATCATGGTACATGCTTCGCATCCCTTTATTGACATCCGAATCTTCAGGGGTTTTATCAACAAGGGTCTGGTAATAATTGACCGAATTCTCTTCGCTGACAATACCTTTGCGTAAAACATCCAGTCGACCCTGCACTGTTTCATAGGTCTCTTTATTGGATTCCATATATACCTCAGGATTTGATAATATTAATAAACAAGGTGCATCAAGCCACCATCCAGATTATAGCAGAGTTAATAAACGGAGTTTGTCATGGTTAGAAATTTAACGGGTTTTTTGTTGATAGCCCTTGTTCTTTCCGGTTGTTCGTTGCATTCCGGTTCCACGTATGACCGAAGTGAAATGGGTTCACCGGAATATTTTAAAAAGGGTGTTATTTTATCGGTGAGAGAAGTTGAAATAAAGGGCACAGAATCTGGAACCGGGGCCGTGGCGGGGGCAACGGCAGGTGGGCTTGCCGGTTCCACTCTGGGTGGCAACACAGCGACCCGTGCGCTGGGAGCTCTAGGGGGTGCTGTTGTGGGTGGCGTGGTAGGCCATGCCACCGAAAATGTAATCACCAGTGGATCCGCATCGGAATTTATTGTCCAACCTGATGAGGGAGAAGCCTATGCCGTCGTGCAAGTCAATGACGAGGAGCTTAAAGCCGGAGAACGAGTCCTGATAATGGACTCGGGTAAAGTACGAGTTGTTCGAGACCAAACTCAATAGGTATAACGCGATGCACGAAGACTTAAAAGAAGATTATTATGCACTGGTTCACCGGTTGTCGGAGAGCAGTCGGTTGGGCGGAATCATGGGTATCCTGCATTGGGATCAGGAAGTCATCATGCCTGCGGGTGCCGCAGAATCACGTGCCCAGCAGATCGGAAGCCTGGCCGGGGTCCTGCATGAAAAAACCACGCATCCTGAAATGGGAAGGTTGCTGGATCGGCTTTGGCGGAGCGAGGAAAATGGATTTAACACTTTTGAATGGTGCAATATACGCGAGGCCCACCGGGAGTTCCATATGGCTACACGGGTTTCCAAAACGCTTGTCACGGAGTTGGCGGAACTATCTTCCCGTGCACACCAGATATGGGTGAAAGCCCGTTCTGAAAACAGGTTTTCCGATTTTGCCCCGGTGCTAAAACAATTGGTGGATTTAAAAATAAAGTGGGCCGGTTGTGTTTTTCCGGATATGGAGGCCTATGATGCCAATATCGATGTTTATGAAAGAGGGTCCACCCAGAAGGACATCACTCCTATATTTGATAAACTTAAAGCTGAACTGATTCCATTGATAAAGGCTATCCAGGAGTCGGATTACAAACCGGAAACCAGTTTTTTGTCAGGCCAGTTCCCTGTTGAAAAACAGGAGGCGCTGGGACGTAAAATCAGTGAAGAGATGGGTTTTCTGTTCGACCAGGGGCGCATGGATGTGTCGGTACATCCTTTTTGTGGCGGCAGTCATCCGACCGATGTCCGCATCACCACTCGCTATCGGACGGATAATTTTGTCGAATCGTTATACGCGGTGATTCATGAGACTGGTCATGGGCTTTATGAGCAGGGGCGCATGCAAGATGGGCGGGACCTGCCGGTATCTGAGGCCCTCACCATGGCTATCCATGAATCGCAATCGCTGTTCTGGGAACGAATGATTGCGCAGGGAAAATCATTTTGTACACGCTACCTGCCGTTGCTTGCCGAAACATTTTCACATGATTTTAAGGATGTAACTCCAGCACGGTTTTATGAGGCCGTCAATGTCAGCGGACCCTCGTTAATCAGGGTAGAGGCTGATGAGGTGACCTATCCGATGCATGTTATCCTGCGTTATGAATTGGAAAAAGGTCTGTTTGATGGATCGATTCAAGTTGAGCATTTGCCAGAGATGTGGAATGCTAAAATGAAAGAGTATTTGGGCGTGGAACCGCCAACGGACACGCTTGGTGTTTTGCAGGACACACATTGGAGCGGCGGAGCCTTTGGCTATTTCCCTTCTTATACGTTAGGAGCGATTTATGCCAGCCAGTTTTATCAGGCATTAATTCGCGCTAAACCTGATACAGAAAAACAGATCGAGATGGGAAATCTGGCTCCTGTCCGGGAATGGCTGGGCAAGCAGGTTCATCAGCAGGGCAGGTTGTTATCGGTTCCTGCTCTGGTCAAGCAAGTGACCGGAGAAAATTTGAACCCGGACAACTTTCTGAATTATCTGAAAAACAAGTACCGTCAAATTTACCGACTTAACTAGAAGGTGGCTGATGGACTCTAGCAGGACGTCTTATCCCAATATAAAACGTGAGTATCAGTATTGCGATACTTGTGGAAGCCTCCTGCCTGCTCCGGGTTTTTTTTGCGTCAAATGTGATCCGCCAGAGCCTCCGGAACCTGATCCGGAAAAGGGCCTGGATTTTTCCCAGACGTATCTACGCATTGCCTTATTAGCACTGATTTTTATGGTCGTGGTTGTAGTCAAGCTGGAAATCAATCCGCTGTCCTTGTTTCATGATTCGAGTACTGACGAAATCCCACTTCAAGTTGCAGAAGACAAAGATTATGAAATGTTTTTCAAGGTCAATGTGAGTTTTGCCAATTTGCGTGACGCGCCCAATACCAAGACAAGCACTATTTTATTTGTACTGACCCAGGGCACTGAGGTTGAAATCCTGGAGAAAAAGGGGAAGTGGTCAAAAATCCGCTCAAAACCGAAGGCAAAAGAACTCGCCCGAACCGGGTGGCTGGCCAGCAAACTCATTGATTCTGAAATCAAATGATGTCGCTTAAGGCTTCCAGTTTTTTGCTGGCCTCAATGATTGCTGTTTTGAATTCATCATAGTCCCGTGTTACGGGAAATTGGGGAAACTCTTCCACGACATTATCAGGAGCCCGGAATAAAATCCCTGCATCGGCTTCTTTAAGCATTCCTGTATCGTTATAGGAATCTCCGGCGGCGATAACTTTCAGGTTTAGCAATTTTAAAGCCGCCACTGCCTTGGTTTTCGCATCGGGAATTCGCAATTGATAATCAGCGATTCGCCCGGCCTCGTTAACAACCAGATCATGACAAAATAGGGTGGGGTAGTCGAGTTGCGCCATCAAAGGTCCGGCAAACTGGTTAAAGGTGTCAGACAGGATGATGACTTGGAATTCACTTTCCAGCCAGGATAAAAATTCCTTCGCACCGGGAAGAGGGGCAATGCCTCCGATGACTTCCTCGATATCCGCGAGTTTAAGATTGTTTTCATCGAGAATTTTGAGTCGTCCTCGCATCAGTTCATCATAATCGGGGATATCCCGCGTAGTAAGCCGCAATTTTTCAATTCCAGTTTTTTCTGCGAAGGCTATCCAGATTTCAGGAACCAGAACTCCTTCCAAATCCAGGCAAGTGACTACCATAAGTGGGCTATCCTTTATTTTATGAGATCTCTTGTTTTTTCTTTCTCAAATCCAAAAGAAAACGCCATTCTTCGTTTCGGGTGAAATGAGAGATTAAGGCATATACCAGTATTCCAATAGATATGCAAGCCGTCAGGACAAATAGTCGGGTCGATAGGGGATCGCTGACATGGAAAAAGCTCTCCTTGGCGAAAAAAGTAACGGCACCCATAGTTATGGCTGCGGAAGACATTTTTACAGTCGAACGCAGTATTTTTCTTCCACCCATTAGCCCCAGGCGTTTTCTCAAATGGTAGATCAACAGTGCGACATTGAATAAGGCCGACAGGGAAGTGGCCAGTGCAAGACCTCCATGTTGCAAGGGACCCATTAAAATTAGATTTAAAACCATATTGAGAAGCATGGAATAAATACCAATTTTTGCCGGGGTCTTGGTGTCCTGCAGAGAATAAAATGCCGGAGCGATGATTTTGATTCCTGAATAGGCGCAGAGGCCTACTGAGTAATAGAGCAGGGCAATAGCTGTGCCTTCTGTGGTAGAAGCCAGGAACTCTCCTCGCTCCCACAAGGTATTGACGATGGGTTCGCGCAGAATGATCAATCCTATCGTAGCGGGTATGGTGATAAAAAGAATGAGGCGAATACTGAAACCCACCGTCTGGACCAGCTCTTTGAGGTTTCCCTTTGCGGCCTGGCTGGATAGTGTGGGCAGAAGGGCTACTCCTAGCGCGACCGCAAATATGCCCAGAGGCAGTTGCACCAGCCGGTTGCCATAATATAAGTAGGAAATGGACCCGCCCGGAAGCAGGGAAGCGAGCAGAGTATCAACCATGATGTTAATTTCATAAACAGCAAGGCCCAGTATAACCGGTCCCATTAGTCTGGCGATTTTAACGACTTCTTCCTGTTTGAAATTAAGTGTTTTTTTAAAGCGGAATCCCCTTTTTATAACAGCGGGAAGTTGAATCAGTAATTGCAGAGCCCCGCCTACCAGAACCCCGATAGCCAGTCCCATAATAGGCTCATCCATTTGCGGAGCAATGATGAGAACCGAGAGTATCATCGCAACATTTTGCAAAATGGGGGTTGCAGCTGGCAGGGCAAAAACTTTCAGCGAATTTAAAATCCCCATACAAAAGGCGGCCAGTCCAATAAAAAAAAGGTAGGGGGCCATCCAGCGTGTCAATTTTACCGTCAGTTCAAATTTTCCGGGTTCATCAAGAAACCCAGGGGCAAAAACCGTTATCACAGCAGGTGAAAATATCAGGATGAACAGGGATGCCAGGGTTAATGCAATAAAAAGAATATTGAACAGGTTGGCGGTTATTTTCCACGCTACCGATTCTCCTTTTTGTGTCAGCGTTTCGGTGAAAACAGGAATGAAAGCCGCTGTCACCGCGCCTTCACCCAAGATCCGCCGTTGCATGTTAGGGATTCTAAAAGCGACAAAAAAAGCATCGGCGGAAGCCGAGGAGCCAAAGGCCATGGCGATGACCACATCGCGCAGGAATCCGAAAAGCCTGGATAAAAGAGTCATCCCGCCTACGGCTCCTGCCGCTTTACTTACTTTTTCTTTACTGTCCATTCGGGGCTTCGGTTCAGGTGGGAATGAGTGAACGCTTGTTTGCGAGGTCTTGCCTGCACGCAGTATAGCAAAACCGGAGTTAATGGAGGCAAAGAATTTCTACAGCTAGCCTGTATATTGCATGAGGGTTGGGGGGATTTGTTTTTTTCTGTTGGTTGCAAGCGTGCTATATTGCAATCGACAAACATTTTTCCCACCAGAAAGCACTATGCCTAAAATTAAGGTTAGAACCAAAGACCAGAAAGTTTACGAAAAGATCGTTGAGGCTTATGAGCAAACGGTCATTCTTCAAAAACAGAAACGCCTGACATACGGGCACTGGGACTTCGTGGTTTTCGGCCAGACGGACAATAACGAGACGATTCTTCGCGAGGGCTATGCGGAGCAGGCATCAATAAAAAGGGTCCCCATTTATATTGCGTCTTTGGCACAGCCGGGACTCACCAATGTAAATGGCATACCCATCGAAGAGTTTGTCGAAGAAGATGTTCCGGAAAAATACAAGGGACTGGAAATCATTCATGTCGACCCCCTTCGTCCGCTTACTATCAAAAAGAAGGAAACCGTTCCCGGAGCCAGTCGGGCACAGGATCAAATTTGCAAGGACTATGAGGATGCGAATATTGCAATCATCCATTCACCGCATGAGTCGGACTGGATGATTGCAGTGATGAAGTATCTCAGTGAATGCGATCGCTCGTTTCCTGACCCTGTTCAGGAAGCATTTTCCCGTAACTCCGCTCGACATGGCGATTTTCTGTCCCTGGAAAAGCCTTCTTCCGACCGTTTGAACTGAGTTAGCTACCTATATTTCGCACATTTCAGTAACCCGTTCAAATATCCTGGATAAAACGTTGTGCGTAGGAGCGAATATTTTTCCCGTTCAGCACGTGGAAGCGCCTTATTTTCTCAATGGTCTGATTGGAAAATCGTTTCAGAGGAATATGAATGATCCTTTTGCCGTATTTTCGGGCAAGTTTTCGCCAGGTTATTCGAGGTGCGCAAGGGGCAACAACGGTGACGTTCTTTTCTCTGGAATGAAAAAAAGCCGCCTCTAGAAGTCTTTCTTCCAGGGTCTCGGATAAACGAATACGAGGGTCCTGCCATATATCCGGAATGGGACGGGGAGGGTAAATCATCATGCATCCTCCATAGGTGGCTTGTCCGATGCCCGGTCCGATTAAAGAATCCATATACTCGGTGGCGAAAAAACATAAGGTGGACTCCTCATTATGTTCGGCGTACCAGGTTTGGCACCAGTTATATTTTTCGGGTTCGGGCTCAGGGTCAAAAAGAAAGACGATAATTTCGACCTGTCCTCGGGACGGAGGAATTTCTTTCACATAAATATCGCCTGTGTGCCAGTGGCGCAGGGTGTCCCGAATATCTATGCCATCCTTAACGGAGGAGGTAAATTTCTCGGTTCGGGCCAAATCGTGACTCAATAAAAATTTGGTTTGCTCACGCACATGGGTGTTCAAATTTTCTATTTTTTCATCCTCCGGCGGCCAGGAACACTGACCATATGGGTCCCAACTGTGTTGCCATTTTTCCTGGGTCTTGATATCCGGTTCGGGTTTTAAATCCAGTGACCGCCATTCAAACTGGGTTTCCGACAAACGGTTTTTCATGTTTACTGGTTTAGCGCCTTCTTCGTCTGGCAAAGCCTGATCAATTCCAAGTGCAAGGGTCTCCTGTAAATTTTTGGGTGGGTCAAAGGGATATTCTCTTGCCGCTTCTAAAACCGCAATGGCAAATGGATCTCCGCCGAACTGCTTGGCGGTTTTTACCAAGGTATAGAGATCCGGCAGGAGGCGAGCCTCCATTAAAGTCAGGTTGCGAATGTATTGCAATAGTGTCTGAAAAGTCTGGGAAGTCAGGTTGTGATAGCGAACTTTGTGTTTTTTAATGAACAGCTCACGGGCACGTAAAAGAATTTCTTTAACTCCATCCACCGGCGTATTGCTGTCCGGCCTCAATTCCTGCCGTCTTTTTTCATATAAATAGGTCACATAAGGAAACTCTGAAAGCGCAAAAAACAAGGTTTGACTGTCCACGCCGTGTAATGAGGGCAATCCTCCTGGTTTTTGCGGGGGAAGAACCTCCAGGCGTTCATCAAAAGCTTCCTTGATCCAGGGCCAGTCCAGAACGGAGCACAGGCAGACTATCTGACTATATTCCAGCTCAAGCTGATGAAGTTGATAGGCCATCCATCGCGCACGCCAGAAGTGCTGGCTTTTATCCTTGGGACGTTTTACGGTTAAAAGCAAGGTGCTGATAAACTTTTCATAAGATAGTTTGCTCAAGGCAAAGCTGTCCGGAAAGTCGACACCTCTTTTCTCATAATTTTCCGTGCTCCAGTCGATGAAATGACGGGGCATTCCTTCCTGTATGGCAATGCGTAGACCCATGATCATTGGCTGGCTTGGATCGATGGGCACATAGTTCATTGAGCCATTTTGTTCAACTTGACAGCTCAGGGAAATGCCGGGGAGGAGTTTGATCCCTTCTTCAACCGTTTGTTGGAATTCAGGGGGGAGTGCGACAGCCAGGCAATCGCAGGGGAACGATAAAAGCCGGTGGCGCACCTCGCGCGCAAAACTGCCGCTACCATGAACCACGGGCAAAAATTGGATGCGATCACTGAGTTTTAGGACCTGACTCATGAGTTTAAGTTTTTAGTGGTTGCTATATACGCTGGGTCCAGCGTCACGCTGGTTATTTATCAATATCAGGGTGTAGGGGGTTGTCATCACTGAAAAAGAAATCGCCCAGACCCATAGGAAGCCTTTCCTCGCCGAGAGCCCTGCGGTTTCTGGCGGCAAGAGCATCCAGATCGAGAGCCTCTTCACCAAGAACCTTGCTGACCGCTTCTTGCCACATTTTGTCTTTGGCTAGAGGATTGTCTTTCTCCTGACTGATTCGTTTCAGGGCGTATTGAATAATATGTATGCCGTCACGGGGAGAAAAATCCAGGTCCAACTGATGAGATTTTTGCAAAAAATCAGCAGTCATTTTCAAAAGATCTTCTCCTGAAAATGGAAGGTGGTATCTGAGTATCGCCAACTCATCCTGATAACTGGGCATTTCCATCTGCAAGGTGGGTTGCAAACGGGACAGGATATAGTCGGGAATTTCGAAAGTGGATTCGTCATTATTCATTGTCACGCAGGCACGAAACTCTTTATGAGCGCGAATCTTGATTCCCGCGATAATGGATTCGACATAACGCCGGTGATCGAGAAGGGGAGCCAGTGAAGCCCAGCTTTTTTCATTCATGCGGTTGCCTTCATCAAGAATACAAATGCCGCCTTCAATGATGGCGCATACGAGAGGCGATGCATGATATGAAATCTTTCCCTTTTCCGAGAGAACCGGTGTGATCAACAGGTCTTCCGGGCGGGTGTCACTGGTGCACTGGAATATGTATAGAGGCTGCTTTCTCTGGTTCGCGGCTACCATAGCCAAAGTGGTTTTCCCGGTACCAGGCATTCCGGTTATTCTGGGTGAAAGCGGGAAGTCCTTTTCGGATATCACCATCCAGCAGGCCTGAATCTGTTTGAGGACTTCTTCCTGACCAATCCACTCGGAACGGGTGTTGTCGGGTTGGCTCAAATGTAGAGCAACCCCATCTACTTCTATTGTCTTTTTTGTTGTCGTATCCAATATGTGACCCTTCTGGCAAAAAGTTGTCTTGGCTTGTAATACCCCTCCTTAGCCTTCATGCCCCGGAGGGGTACAATGAGCTATTGCTCACTGGTCGACTATGTTGCTTTAATGATACACTATACACAAATAAATTTTAACAGGAGATGGAGTGGACAATCTGGTTACAATTTTATTAGTGGCGTTTCCTTTGGGGATGATGATTTTGTTGGTCAAATACGCAAAATTCATCCATAAACAACCCAGAATGGAAGAGGAACGCCGACAGAATAGCAATAAAGAGAATCGCCCACCTGGCGAGCAGACCTGAAATGACGATGGACAACCATCAAACCGATGCCTTTTTTGCAGAGTATATTGAGCGGCTTTTATCTGGAAACAGGGCCACTCGTTATCTGGATAATGCTCTTTCTGCTTGCGGTGTGGGTTTAATGCCCCTGATTGATCACTGTGCCATACGAACTCTCGATGTCGACATGCGTGCTGAAGATATTCTTCAGCTTGGTTTTTCCCAGGATCAAACATTAGGCACCCTGGAATTCGATAACTGGTGGGCCAAGGTTTATAGAAAACCGGGTTACCCGAGTTTGTTTGTCGATCAGGCTTTTGAGGGGGAACGCGGTGAACCCAGCTTGATTCCCGATTGGGTTCGAACACATGGGGATCAATGTTTTCATCACATCGCCGTTTTGGTTGAGGATATTGAGTACGCCATCGACAAAATGAAAGCCGGGAATATAGAGTTCTCCGGTCAGATAGTGGGTGCCCCGAATACAGACTTGCGGCAGATTTTTACCCAGCCAGAAATTATAGATGGCAAGGCCTATACGGTTCTGGAACTTATAGAACGACATAACGGTTATCAAGGCTTTTTGCCCCCCCAGGCCGACGGCTTAATGGAGTCTTCCCGCCTTTAGGATTCATGAAAATCCAATGATTAGAAAAACGGCACCTGAATCCATAGCCCCCTACTTAAGAGATGCTTCCAATTTTTCAGGAGGAAATGCTGAGGAGGTTGTCATTCCTGAGACCTCGGATGAGTTGGTGGATTTCCTGGAAAATGAAACCCGGCCGGTAACCGTTGCAGGTGCAGGAACAGGGTTGACTGCTTCACGCATCCCGGCTGGAGGCGTCATTGTTTCATTGGAGAGGTTAAATAGGATTGTAGAAGAAGGAGAGGGCAGAGTAAGGGTCGGCCCGGCTGTGACGGTAAAAGAACTGCAAGGTTTTCTGCCAGGATGGTTTTATCCACCCAATCCGACCGAGACATTGGCATCGCTGGGTGGCACCCTGGCAACCAACGCTTCCGGCTCCCGCAGTTATAAATATGGGGTAACGCGTGATTATGTCGAAGAGGTTGAATTGCTTCTGGTGGATGGCAGGAAAACTTTGCTCAAGCGAGGATTGAAAATAACCGAGCCACTCACGTTTGAAGACGGCAGTAATATTGTTTTTCCGGACATTGCGTATCAAAGTCCAGAATGCAAAAACGCGGCAGGGTATTTTGTCCATCCGGGTATGGATTGGCTGGACCTGTTTATTGGGTCAGACGGTACGCTTGGGATATTTGCAGATATTGTTCTGCGTTTGATTCCCCGTCCGGATGATTTTGTCAGTGGTATTTTGTTTTTTGAGGAGGAAGACTCCTGCTGGGAATTGGTCCCAAAAATTAAATCCCTGGGTGGGAAAAAGATCGACCCCTGTTCCTTGGAATATTTTGACGACAACGCCCTAAAAAGATTGAAGAGCAAACATAAAAACATTCCCAACCGCTCCAGTGTGGCATTGTTTTTTGAACAAGCTGTCCCTGAAATGAAAGATTATGATTTGATATTGGAAAACTGGTATGAATTTTTGAGCGCAGAAAATATTATGCTTGATGATTCCTGGTTTGCTCAAGGGCCAAAGGATGTGCAGATGTTTCACGATTTCAGGCATGATGTCCCGGTAATTATCAATGAGGAAAACAGCCGTGCCGGAAGGGTGAAGCTGGGTACCGATATGGCTGTCTCAGACAAGTATTTTATGTCGATGATGCAGTTTTACCGGGAAACCCTGAAAGCTAGTGACTTGGATTCCGTCATGTTTGGACATTTGGGGGATAATCATTTGCATATAAATCTTCTGGCAGAAGATAGGGATAGGGCGCAAAAGGTTTGTGATCAAATGGTAAATCAGGTTTTGGAATGGGGCGGGACGGTTTCTGCAGAACATGGCATAGGAAAACTGAAAAAAAAATATTTTGCCAAAATGGTTGGATCAAGTGGCTTAAAAGATTTAAATAAAATTAAATATTGCTTCGATCCGGAAAACAGGCTGGGTGCCGGGAATATGTTGTAAATGCTTTTTGGCACCCTCGCTATTGACAGTATAAGGATGGAAGGAGTAAAATTTTCCGAGTTACCTTAGTAAGGCCCAATTAAAGCAAATCAAGTTATTCCAGCGAGGTTTGGAAACATGCTCGATGCGTTTAAAAGCCTGGTTTTGAATTATTCTTATGAGCCTCTCCAGTTTTGTTCTGCTCGTCACGCTATAACTATGGTTTTTGGTGGCAGGGCTGAGGAATTGGACAGTGCCGGATATTTAGTCCACACTCCCTCTACCAGTTTCGAACTTCCTACTGTGATACGCGTTTTGAAAATGGTAAACCGAAACCGGAAAAAGGGTTTGGCGTTTAGTAAGAAAAATATTCTAAGAAGAGATGATTACACTTGCCAATATTGTGGGATTTCCACCCATCCCCTAACGGTGGATCACGTTCTCCCCAAGTCCCGTGGAGGAAAAACCAACTGGACAAATATAGTTGTTGCCTGTAAAACCTGCAATCTTAAAAAAGGTGACCGAACTCCTTTGGAAGTGAATATGCAATTGGTTCGCCTTCCCAGAAAGCCGGATTATCAATTCATTCCTTTTATCGTTCCATCCGGGCCGGACTCCCATGTTGAAATCTGGCAAAAATACCTGCCCAATAACATCCTGGCCAAATCTGCGGCCTTTTAACCCGCACACTATGCGAGTATACTGTTATTGGTTTTCTACCCGTTGATAGACCTGAACTTTTCCTGTAGGCGATAAAATAGATGGAAGCTAAATCCCTTATTCAGATTATTTCTGAGGATGAATTTTTACAGATAGCTCAAGCACCTTC
>Ga0233435_1000321_pt1 | contig 59064 bp, 70 predicted proteins | sample SI_122_August201_3_FD_182735 | JGI IMG/M metagenome (GOLD analysis project Ga0233435, IMG submission 182735) | Seawater microbial communities from Saanich Inlet, British Columbia, Canada - SI_122_August2016_135_MG | ecosystem: Environmental > Aquatic > Marine > Inlet | place: Canada: British...
AATGAGTTAATAATCTTTGTAAGGTTGCAAAAAGACAATCTCACTGATTTAAATTAAAAGATATGTATATTAGAAAATTAACTGCTAAATTTTGTCATAAAAATCTTCAAATTTATACTTAATTTTTTCCCATACATGAAAAAGAGCCGTTTACAGAGTTAATGAATTAGTTATTCCAAAAAACACCCATAAGGAGTTTATCTCCTATGGTTGTTTTTTTATATAACATTTTTGGTTGAAGCTTGGTGCTTTTCTTTATAAACTCAAATCTAAGATAAAACTCTCAGAAAAATCATTAAATTTGACTTATGATTTTTGAAAATTACAATTTTTAATATAAAGAAACTAAAATATGATAAATTAAATAGACTTCAAAATGTAAGAAATAACATTTTCGTATATCGCTCGTTTGCTTTTATATAAATCAAACAATTTGAAAAAATAATAAGTCAAATTTTGATTTAGAAAAGTAAAACTCGGTCTTTTAGCTCTGCTAATTACTTATCATCCATAATAAAAAAAATACCAGGTTGTTAAACCTGATATTTTGAATTTTCAAAAAGATCTTGAATTGCTTCATCTTTAAACCATAAATGACTATCAATGTAATTTGTATAAACCTCATAAATTTCATGAGAACTCATGTAATCGTATAAATTTCAAAATTCTCATAAATCTAGAATCTTTTCAATTTCATCCTGATTTTCTTCTATAAATCTTTCAGCTATTTGAGAAATAACATCATAAATAATCCAGTTAATGTTAAGATCTCAGTAATTTGACTTTAAATCTTGTAGATCTATTTCTATATTATTATCATCTAATAAATCAGTAAGATAATTGATATCTAAAAAACCACACTCTAATAAATCACAAAGTAAACTTGTCTTAGTTTCCATATTCTAAAAATTAATAAATAAAGTATGTGTAAAACAATTTTTGGCTTTATGAAGTAAAGTATGGAAACCAAAAGTAAGATGAATACTTGTATATTTTGAGTAATAAAATGATTATCTAGTTAATAGTTGAGTTCTATATTTACAATATAAAACAAAAATTACAATTGCCACACATTATTATTATCCCTGCCGATAAACACGAGTATGACAAAAAACGATGATACTGTTTAGTTTTGCTGAAGTAAAATAGAATTCGTGATTTTTGAATTCTATTTTACATACTACTTTAATGATTTTAACGTTATTTATATTTGACAGATTTAATTTTCTTTATAGTATGATTTTGCAGTTTTAGAAAAGAGGCAATCTAAAATGTTCTTTAACATCCTCCAATTTTAAGAGATTAGTCTATTTATTTAATCTTTTTTTACTCTTAAAATGAGTATAAACCTATAAAGTTTATTCCTTATTTTTTTGTGCATGAAAAATTTAAATATTTGAAACAATAAAAACAGTCTATTTATTATCCTATTACTCACTAACAATATGAATTATGTTAGTAGAGAAATATAAAGATCTTCTTCCTGAAACTTATACAGATGAAGAAAAACAAAAAATAATAAAAGATTTAATTATTCTTTCTAAGCTAATCCTTGATAGTGAGGATTTATTAAAAATATTAAACCTAAGAAAATTATAATCTTAAAAAATAATTATGGATATCAAATGATTAATCTATTGTAGAGTATCTTCAAAAAAACAAGTAAAAGAATGAAACTGACTTAGTTCACAAGAAAAAAGATGTAGAGATTATGCGACTGGTACTCTATGAATATCAGTTGAAAGTGTCTTTAATGATGAATGAGTTAGTGGATGACTTTTTGAAAGAAAATCTATACAAGAATTATTTAAATATATAGATAAAAACAAAAAAAATAACTATATAGTTATTTTTGAAGATCTAAATAGATTATCAAGAGATATACAAGTACATACACTATTAAAATCAGAATTTAAAAAGAGATGAGTAGAACTTGCTTGTCCCAATTTCAAATTTGAAGAAAGTCCTGAATGAGACTTTAAAGAAAATATTTCAGTTATAGTTTCTCAATATGAAAAGGATAAAAACAAACAAAGAGTTTTAAGTAGAATGAAAGCAAGATTAGAACAATGATTTTGGTGTTTTAGAGTTCCTATTTGATATAAATTTATTGAAGCTAATGAGTGATGAAGAATAGTTGTAAAAGACTCTGATACAGCAAATATAATCAAAAATTGATTAGAAAAATATGCTGATTGAATATTACACACACTACATTAATTACAAAGTTTTTACTTCAAAAAATGATTGAAAATTAAATGAACAAGTTCTAACTGAAGAATTGTATCTACTTCTAATGTACACTGAATAACTACCAATATATTTTATACTGGTAATTTAGTATGTGAAAAATGGGATATACCAGTTACAAAAGCTAAACATGAAGCTTTAATCTCAATGAAAACATATGAAAGAATTCAAAAAAGACTTAAATCAATGTCACCAGTTGAAAGAAAAATAGAATCATCCATTAATAGAAAAGATATTAGTGATGATTTTCCTTTAAGATGACATCTATATTGTGAAGACTCTTGATATATGCTTAGTTGATGATGGGCTACATGAAGAAACAGAAAAGTTCCATATTATACATTCCCTAGAAATTCTCCATTAAAGTGAAAAAGCATAAATAGAGATAAATTTCATAGTGAATTTGATGAAATATTAAAAACTCTTACTCCTAAAAAAGATACAGTTAAATGTTTTGAAGAAATATTTTTAGATCTATTAAAAGATAGAAAAGATATATTTACTCAAAACCATAATAAACTAGAAAAAGAAATAAGTGATATTGATAAAAAAATAGATAATTTTATTGATAGAATTTGAAACACTTCTAGTCAAAAATTAGTAGAAAATTATGAATGAAAAATTGAAATATTAGAAAAAGATAAAGAAATTTTATCTGAAAAAATGACAAAAAAATTCTGACACTTAAAAAATGTTTGAACCAGCCTAAAAGATAAATTAAAAAAAATAAGTAATGCTTTAGTAGTATGGAATTCTCAGAATATTGAAAATAAGAAAAACCTTATAAAAATGATATTTCCCGGCTGAATTCCAATCAACAAAAAAAGGGTTGTTTGAACCCTTAATTTATCGCTTATTTATCAGGCTTTTGAGCTATCAAAAGTGTCTAAAAATCAAATGGTGGGACAAGTCGGTGATGGGCTGAACTTTTTTCTATGAGGCTATTTTTGATTTTGCTGACCAACTAAGGCAAAACTACCTAGATTTAAGAAAATTCGTTTTTTAAAAAATACCTAATTTTTAGTATAACAAAAAATACATATTTTACAATAGAACATTATAAGAAAATTTTTTGATATACTTTTCAGTAAATATTATATACTTAATTTATTTTTTAATATTTAATTTTAACATTTTTATTTAGCTTTTTATCTAATGCATATAAAACTCTATCTGATTCCTCAAAACTAATATTATATTTAATACAAACTTTTCAAAGATTCTCTAAGTAGTCTAAATATAACTTTATAGCCAAATCATTTTTTCATACAATTCTATCCATTTCCTTTCAATAAATAAATCTATATACTCTCTGATCTATAATTTGATAAATAGATGGATTCTTGAATCTTAAAATTGTTGTAGCCATAGCTAATTGAACTCATTTTGTATTCAATAATTTTCATAATAACTCAGTTGTAAACTCTTTATTTAGTTCTATTGAGTTGTGATCTAGTTTATTTAATAATTTTATAGTATCTTTATCAAATAAAGCATACCTGTTCACTTTCCACAAAATTATTTCATTTAATATTTCTTGTGAAAAATCTCATTCTAAACTATCAAGCTTTTCAGTTAAATCAGTTTGAAAGTTATATTCATAAGATTGATTTGAAATATCAATATCTGCAATTGTTTTTAAATTCATTTTTTAGGATTAATATTATATTTTTTATAAAATTCATCTAGTATTTTTATCATATCATCGTCTAAATAATTTTTAGTTTTTTCTAATATATCATTAGGTATTCAATAATATGCTTCAGCTATTGATCAAGTTATACATGCAATTGTATCACTATCTCATCAAATAGATATTGCATTTCTGATTGCATCTTCAAAATCATTAGATTCTAAAAAGGCTATTATTGATTCAGGAACACTTCACTGACAAGTTACATCAAAGTCGTAAATTAACCTTATATCATCAATTTTTCTATTTAAATCATATCAAAATTTTTCTTCTATAAACTTTTTAATTTCATTTTTATTTTTTCATTGTCTAGCTAAAAATATTGCACTAGCCACAGATTGAGCTCATTTTATTCATTCCTTATGTCAGTGAGTACATTTTGCAGATATTTTAGATATTTTTAATACTTCTTCTAAATTATTAGAAAGATATCAAATAGGACTAATTCTCATTGCAGATCAATTTCAAAAACTGTTTTGTTTTCTAGCAAATATACCAAATAATTTTGTATCATTCTCACACCATTCTATGAATTTTCATCAATATCATTTTCAAGGATATTCTTTATAAAACTTCTTATAAGATTCTCAAAAATCTAAACGATTTAAAATAGCATAAGTTGTTGCCACTGTTAATACAGTATCATCAGTAAAAAATACACCATTAGGAAATAATGGGAACTTTTTTGTTTTAATATTATCCCATTCATAAATTGATCAGATTATATCTCATATAATTGCTCAGTACATATTTATTTTTTAATTTTATTTATCATATCTATGATAATTTTATCTAAAAGAATTTGTAATCTACCATAATATTTCTTCATTTTTCATTGCTTAATATCATTAGCAAATTTATCAACATTTTTTATCATATTATTTATTTTATCATCATTAATAGATGATGTAGGTTTGATGGAATCAATGATTGATAAATTAATTAATCCTTGTAATTTTACTAAAATAAGTTTTTCAAATTCAATAATTGATATTTCAAGCAATTTTAAAATTTCTCATTTTTCATTTATTAATAAATTTATATCGGCTTTTTCATTAGATAAGAAATAATTTTTTGCTTCTCTAAAATACAAATCTAAAAAATTATCTAAGTTTATTTTTAAATCACTTTCTATGGTCTTTATATTCTCATCATAAAAAAATGTTTTCCACATAAAAATAATATAATCATTATTTTCTATTTCATTTCCTGTTTTATCAATATTATCCAATAAGTTTCATTCTTTTATTTTATCTATTTTATTTAACAAAAGAGTTTTGCTTCTATCATCCTTTTTATCATGATTTTCATTTTTCAATACCTCACTTTTCATTTCATTTAATAAATCAATGAAAATATTTTCTATTTCAATTTTATGAGTATCAAAAACTCCCCTAAGTCTTGATCTTATGATTTTTTTATTTTCTTCATCTTGTTTATGTGTTTTTCCCCATTTTGCTCACTCTATAAATTTATCTATTATTGATCAAATTCATCTTCAAGCTCATAAAATACTAAAAATATCCATTAATGTACTAATTAAAAATTAAGCCAACAATCTTTCCAATTTATTTTTCCATTTTTCCCAATCAGGCATCTGAGATGTTTGAATTTCATAAAACCTCTTTGTATGTCAGTACTCAAGTAAATGACTACATTCATGAGTTAGTACATATTCAATACATCCTCTAGGAGCTCTTATAAGATCACTATTAAGTGTTATATTCCCTTTTTTACTACAACTTCCCCATCTTGACTTCATCTTTCTTATAGAGATTTTTCAAGGTTTTACATTATAAACCTCAAACTTCTTTATAATTCATTCACTATATTTTTTAAAATTTTCTTTAGCATGTTTTAAATACCAACTTTCTACTACTTTTTCTGAATTTTCTTTATTTTTTACAAATACCATTAAGTATTTTCATTTTAATTTAACTTTTTCAGACTCAGTAGTTATCTCTACTTTCAAAATATATTGCTTTCATAAATATAAAAATGTTTCTCAGGTAATATATTTTTTAGCTGTTAATTTTGGATGAAACTCATTAAAAAAATTAATTTGTTTAAATATCCATGGAGCTTTCTTTCTTACTTTATCCAATATAGATTCTAATCTAGAATTTAATGGAGCACGAACAATAACCTCCATTTCAGGAGTTACTTCTATATCCAATGTTTTTCTATCTAATTGTAATAAAGTATATTTTATTACCTTAGATCAAAATGTTAATACTTGATTTTCGCTATTCATATACATTTTTCAATAAAAGGATCAATTAAATTAATTCAAATATCTAAACTAGATTTAGATTTAATTTCATCATAAACCATGTCAAATACTTGCATTTTCATTTGTTTAACAACATCTATATTGTCTTGCCAATCAACTATTCTCATGCTTGTAAAAATATTGTCAGCTTGTAAACTTATATTAATAGATAATTCTTTAATCTTATCTTCATCAGTAACATTATTTTCTTTTAAGAAATCTCTAGAAATACCATATAATGCTTTAGTAACATCATTTCAAATAACTTCTTCAGGAAATGTATCATCATTATGTAATAAAACATTATTCATAATTTCACTAACTCTTTTCAAATATTCAGTTTCATTTATACGATGATCTTCATATGCTTTTATAGCATCTTTAAGCATATCAGAAAATTTCTTATAAAAAGCTGGATCTTCATCCATTTTCTCATTAATATGCTTTGATGTACGAGAAGCAATAGTATCAGCTCTTGCAGCTTCTCATTCTTTTTTTTCTAATTCAGTTTCAAACTTATCTTTTTCAAATATATTTACTTCTTCAACAATAGTTTTAACTTCATCACTAGAAATATGAGTATCTATTAATTTTTGAATTTGTCATTCATACTTCTTATAATCTATTTCATCTGAAAACCTAGAAGCAACTGATTGACGAATTTTATAAAACATAATCATATCATCTTTAAATTTATCAACAATTTCAGGATCTTCATTATCATGAAATTTAATAGATCAAAGAGCTATTTTTAAGGTTTTTCAAAAATCTCTTAATTTTGCATAAAAATTTTCTCTTTTTTCATCATCTCTTAAGTATTGCTCAAAAGCCTCTAAATCATGTTTATTCTTTATGGTTTTGAATACATCCCATACATCTGAATGTCTTTGAGGTAATTTCTCAATCTCAATATCAATATTAGTAAAAGTATCTTTTAAATCTTTACTATCAAAATCATCTACTGAAGAATAATGTTTTAATGCTTCATCTAATTCAGATAATACACCATAATAATCAATAATATAACCATAATCTTTATTTTCAGCTACTCTATTAACACGAGCTATAGCTTGTAATAAAGTATGAGCTTTCAAGTTTCTAGTTAAATATAAAACAACATTTTTAGGAACATCAAAACCTGTTAATAATTTATCAACAACAATAATTATTTCAGGATCTTTTTTATTTTTAAATCTACTAATAATATTATCATTATATTTTTTAGTATTTCCATGTTCATCCATCATACGATCCCAAAATCTTTTAATAAGATCTTCAGACTTTTCATAAGCACTATCTTCTCATTCTCTATCATCAGGTGAAGAAATAACTACATCAGAGGTTACAATTCAGATTTCATCTAAATATTTTTTATATTTAATAGCTGATTCTTTATTTTGACATACTAGTTGACCTTTAAATCAAGTTCATTGCCAATTTTCTTCATAATGAAGACTTATATCCCAAGCAATTGCATTAATTTTTTGATCAGCAATATTTAAATGATCTGCACGACTATGTTTCTTTTTTAAATCAGCTTTTTGCTTAGTTGATAAATCTTTAGAAATTCTTTCAAAATAAAGATCAATAGCTCTTGAATTTACTTTTTGTTCTACATATCTTCCCTCATAAAGTAAAGGAACAACTGCTTTATCATCAACAGCCTGATCAACAGTATAAGCATCAATAATTCAACCGAATTTATTAGCTGTATCTTTTTCTTTATTCATTAAAGGAGTTCAAGTCATAGCAATAAAACATGCATTTGGAAGAGTTCTTTCCATTTGAATATTAAAATTACCATACTGAGTACGATGTCACTCATCAATTAAAACAAATATATCATGTGAAGTTAATGGATTTTTTATCTTTTTAACTGCAGCCTCAAATTTATTAATAACGGTAGTAACAACTGCATCACTTGTACTTTCTAATAATTCAACTAAATCTTTACCTGTTTTAGCTTTATTTACTACAACTCAACATTTTTTAAATGTTTCAGAGATTTGAATATCTAAATCAGTTCTATCTGTAACTAGAATAATTTTAGGATTTTTAATTTTTTCATCAGAAATAAGAGCTTGAGCTAACATAACCATAGTAAGTGATTTTCAACTTCATTGTGTATGCCATATAACTCAACCTTTTCTTTTTCAAGAACTTACATTAGAAATTCTTTTCATTGTTTTCTCTATAGCAAAATATTGTTGATATCTCGCTATTTTCTTGATTCAATCATCATAAATAACAAATCCAAATATAAGATCTAATAATCTTTTTGGTTCACATAAATTTACAAGGTATTCATCTTGTAAAGTTGATAAAACTTCTTCTTTTTCTAGATTATCAAAATAATTTCTAACATATTTAAATCTATCTCAAAACATTCTATCTTTTTCATTAATTGAAAGATGTTTATTTTTTAGTTTATTTAATTTTTCCTTATAATTATTCTCATCTTTTTCAGATTCAAATTTTTCATTCCAATGAGCCCAAAACTCTTCAGGAGTTCAAGTAGTTCAATAAAGAGATTGATTTGTTGCTATACTCATAAGTAATTGAGAATATACATACAAAGATCTTATTCAATCTTCTTGTTGATTTCTTAAATGTTGTGATACAGCCTGTTCAATAGGCTTTTTCATATCAGGTCTTTTACATTCAATAACACAAATAGGGACACCATTTATAAATAAAACAATATCAGGTCTATAACTTTTTTTAGATCAAGTTCTTAGAACTTCATATTCTTCAGTTACATGAAAAACATTATTTTCTATATTTTCCCAATCAATAAACTGTAAATTATAACTTTTCTTATCTCAATCAACGCTTTGTTCAAGTGTTTTTCAAAGAGTAAGTAAATTAAATGCATATTCAGATGCACTTATATATCATTCATTAAAAGGTAATTCTTTTAATGCTAAAATACCCTTTTCAATATTTCAATCACTAAAAGCACTAGTTTTTGTTGAACTAATGCTAAGTTTATTGATTTTATGTAATTGTTCACGAAGAACACTTTCAAGTATTACCTGACTTGTTTTTCATCCTCTAAATTCCAGAGCTTCTTCAGGTGTTAGGTATTTATATCATAACTTTTGAAGTATTTGCAAAGCAGGAATTTGAGAGATATGATCTTCTAAAAAACTTATTGTTGCCATATTGTTTGGTTAATAAAATATTATCATTCTGAACTTGAAGGATCTGCACTTCTTGGATAAGTTCTTTCTTCTTGAAATTTTCAATCATTTTTATGTATTTTAAGAGAACCTCAATGACCTTTCATAAAAGCAATACTTTCTTTTAAGGCTTCTTCTTTAGTTCCATCAAATTTTTTAGTTGATCTTTCAGCTCATTCCTTTTTTAATTTATACCCTTCTCAGTCTTTTGTAAGATGGTAATTTTCCATAATATATATAGTTAATAATTAAAAGTTTACTCTAGTTTTACCAGTTAAAAGTTGTTGCATAAGTCCTTTCTTTGTAAATTCTAATTTTTCTAACTTATTTTTATAAAAATTTAGTTGCTCAGTTGCTTTATTTAATACATCAGCAATTGCTTTTTGTTCTTCCACTCAAGGAACATTGACTTTCATTTTTAAAAATTCTTTTTTACTCAATACTCTATTTCTTCATGCTCCTCATGGAGATATTAAATCAAGCATATATTTAAATTTTTTCTGAATAATTAAATATTTAAAATATTCATGAATTGCTTTATCCTTTTTGAAAGTATAAGTTGGAAATCTGTGAGAAACTAATCATCACTCATCTTCTTTAGAAGCTATTGCAACAGCTTGTTCCCATGCAAATGTAATATTAACAACTAAGTCATTCTCTTTTACTACAAATAATTCTTCCATAGCTATATTTTTTGGATCTGAGTCAGGTTTATGAAAAATTCATTTACCATGACTTCTAATTCATAAAGCTAAATATTTATCTAAGGGCTTTGGAATTCATCTAGGTACATAATTTAAACAATCATTCATCTGTATATCATTCCATTCATCTCTAAATCAATCTAATCTTTTTTTTCAACTAAGAAGTTTTTGTTGTAATCATTTATTTCTTAATTCAATTTTTTTAATGATATTTTTAGTAATATCTATTTGAGAGTCAGAAGTTTTTAAAATATTTGCAATTTTTTGTTGCTCTAATATATTTTTGGGATAAGCAAAAATTGAATCTTCAAAGTCTTTTTTTCATAAAGTAAATCTTGTGCTTCAAGTAGCTCTCTTAGAAAACTCTTTTTTAATCATTTGATTATTAAACACATATCATCTGAAAGTGTTATCTAAGGTTTCTTGATCATCTAATCTAAATCTCATTACATGATAACTATAAACTGTATCAATTAAGTCATATTCTACAACGGCTGAATGTCATATATCATCAGCTGTTTCAGATGAAGGAGTAAATAATATATCTCATTTTGTAAGATTACTTGATTCTAATTGTCTATCATTTACAGAAGTTTTAGTAAATTCTATTTTATTATTTATAAGTCTATTCCTATAAATATCCATATAATTTAATAAATTAACAATTTTTTCTCATTCAACAATAACTTTATCAACGCTACTAGTTTTAAATTCTCAAATATTTCATAAATTTTTAACTTCCCAATCTTCAGGAATTTCTCATATATGAGGAATATTTTTATATCATGGTTTAATAGTAAGTTCTTTTTGCATATTTTATATAGTTATTTATTTAATTTTACATTTTGTTTTTCTTTTGCTACACATACATTATTTAATATAGCATAACATTCGACATAATGATTTCATCAATATTTTGTATGCTCAGGTTCTCTTAATGTCCTATGATCAGTAATTTCTCCTCTAGGACTATCACAATTGCTATCATTTCTAACTTTCCACTTGAATAAGTCTACATTTGGCTGATTTCATTCAATTCAAAATGTTATTTTTCTGTCAATACTAATTATTCATAAAACATCTAATACAAATGCTCTAAATCAATCTCTTTGATGAACATTCCCACAAATTTTAAAAGAATAATTTGAATCGGTACAAACTGGAATTTTCTGGTCGAATAAAAATTTTTCTTCAGGTCAAACTCTTTCATAGTAGCATATATCAAAAATGTTTCTAATATTATCGTTAGAAGAAATATTTTCTAATTTTATTAGTAAGCAATCCCTAGCTAATATAATTTTATTTTTTTGTTGTTGTGTTAATTTTACTAAATAATCATCAATATATTTATCAGAATTTGCTCTATCAGAAATCTGATTAGGTCTTGCAATAATATTTGGCAATTCAATAAAAAAATTAAAAACTGCATCGAAAATTTCTAGATCATTATTTTCTCTAAAAAAGTTAGTTATTACTTGTTCTAAATGAAATGATTTTAATTTCAGATTTTCATCACTATTGCATAAATTGTTTTTCCAATTTTTTATTAATTTAACACTTTTTCTAAATTCTCACCTTGTAGCTGAATCTAATTCAGAAGCAATTTTTATATATCATCTTGGATCTGAATTAATCCATCACATTTCTTCATGCGATTCAGTTAATTTCTTATATTTTTTTATTCTATTTTTATGAGATATATTGATAATTTCAGGAACTTTATATTTATCTAATCAAAACTCATTTTTATTAAAAATATATGCAGGTACAATATCTAATCAAAATTTTTCTTCATTATTTTCTTGAAAAGAAATTGTAACAGAGTGGGTTTGTTGAGAAATTTTAATACTGTATTTTGTAGGATTATCAAAATCACTAATTAATTTATTATTTAAGTCAATCAATGTATTTAAAGGATTATGAGAATTTTCATTCCATTCTCATAATATATATAATACATCTAGATCATGTACTGGAGTTATGGAAGTATAACGAGGATAAGATCAAATTTGAATACAGTTATTTATTCATAATACATTATTTACTGCATTATAAACTTTACTCATTAAATCCTTTTCATCATCTTTAGGTGAAAGAGATTTTGCATATTCTCTTAAACGAGTATTTAATTTATCTTTTTTCATAACTTGTTGTTATCATACTTACTAATATATCATTTAATAGTCTTCATCTAAAATTAACTATAATACAATTTGATTCTCAATTTAACTTTTTTATATCTTCTTTATCTATAAATCATTCTTCCTGTGGCGCATAAATAATTAATCAATCTGAATGTTTTTTTTCAGTTAATATTTCGTCTATATTGTCTTTAAAACTACTCCAATGAACTAATAAAATTGATATTCCATTTGATTTCTTTATTTCATTCTTTTCAATTTTTATTATATTCTTTTCATTAAAAATATTTGAATCTACTAATATATTTTTTAAACCCTCATATTTATCCTCAGCAAAAATTGCTATTTCTCTTTTTGATAAACCTATTCATAATCTGTATAATACAGGCAATACTCATTTAAAAATGAGATATATTGTATAGATTAAACCTCCTATTAATATAATAGTAGAGATTCATCATATAATAACAAATACAGGTGAGCTAAAAAAATCAAACATATTTTTTATTTAAATATTAAAATCCTAATTCCTCTAAATACTTATCCATTTCTTTTTCAGTTTCTCAAAGTTTTTTATTAAGTTCTTTTATATCTTTTTGAACCTCAGTTATTTCTACTTCCTCTTCTTCTTCAAAAGTATCTACATAGCGAGGAATATTTAGATTAAAATCATTTTCTTTTATTTCATCAAAAGTTGCCACATAGCTATATTTTTCTTCAGCTATTCAAGCTTCTAATTTTCATTCATGAAATTTATCAAAAGTAGATAGTATATGATTTATATTATCTCCAGATAACTTATTTTGATTTTTAGCTACCTCAAACTCTTTACTTGAATCTATAAATAATACATTATTATCTTTCTTTCCTTTATTAAATACTAAAATTGCAGCAGGTATTCAAGTTCAGAAAAATAAGTTTGCAGGTAATCAAATTACAGCTTCCAATAAATTTTCTTCTATCATTTTAGCTCTAATTTTTCATTCACTTGCTCATCTAAATAATACTCAATGAGGAATTACAAGTCAGACTTTACCTGTTCATTCATAAGTAGTTTCTACCATATGAGATATAAAAGCCCAATCTCATTTACTTTTTGGTGGTACTCCTCTCCAAAATCTATTATATTGGTCACTTGCAGCATTATCAGCACCCCATTTATCTAGAGAGAATGGAGGATTTGCAACTACTGTATCAAATTTCATTAATGTATCTCACTCTTTCAGTTTTGGATTATTTAATGTATCTCCCCAACGAATTGTTGCATTATCAAATCAGTGTAAAAACATATTCATTATTGCAAGAGCCCAAGTTGCTCAGTTTACCTCTTGTCAAAATAATGCAAAGTCTTTTGATCATACTTCTCTACCTGCTTTAATTAACATCGATCCTGAACCACATGTTGGATCACATATACGAGCTCATGGTTTACTTTTTGTAAGCTTAGCTACTAGTGTTGATACTTCTGAAGGTGTGTAGAATTCTCAAGCTTTCTTCCCTGCATCACTTGCAAAGTTTGCTATAAGATATTCATATGAATCTCCTATTACATCATTTCATTCAAGATGTCATGGAGTAAGGTTTAGTTTTTCGTTACTAAAGTCTAATATTAAGTCTTTTAATATTTTATTTTTTTCTTTTAATTCTCATAAATTACTACTATTAAAGTCAATATTTCTAAATATTCATGACCCATCTTCACTACTTAATTTTTCTCTATTTGCTTCTTCAAAATCTATTAATGCTGTATTAATTATTTCTCAAATTTTTACATCATTTCTATGTTCAAATATATAATCAAAAGTTGAATTTTCAGGCACTATAAATCTTTCATGCTTCATAGCATATTCTGCCCTTTCTTTATCTCCATTATATTTTGTTAAATATTCTGAATATTTTTCTTTATATACATCACTAACATATTTTATAAAAAGCATTGTTAGTATGTAATCTTTATATTGAGTTGCATCAATTACTCATCTAAATGTACTACATGCACTCCATAGAATTTGATTTATTTCTTTTTGTGTAACTTTATTAGACATTATCTTTATTGTTATATTGTAAAATTATACTATTTATAAGTTTATCTTTTTTTTCTGTTAAATCTTGCAAAATCTCTATTTGCTTATTATGTAAATTATTTAATTTTAATAATTTTTCCTGCTCTTCTATATTTATATTTCATATTTCAAATTCATCTATTATCTTTTTTGATATTGATTTTACTGTTGTTCAAGTAAGATTATATTTTCTAAAATAATCTGAACTCATAAAATTATTTAATATCAAAGATAAGAATTCTGGTATATAATTTTTATTAGTTAATCTTATAACTAAAAATGTAGAAGAAGCTACACATGGTCAATAATCAGACCTATATACAGTTGCAAAGTTTCTAGTTCATTTTGCAGAGAAAAGAATATCTCAATCCTGCAATATATGCTTATCTTGAATACTACTCTTTTTAAGATCAGGTATTAGTTTTTCTCTTAGTTCTCCATTATCATTAAAATGCTTAGCTTGGAGATAAGTTACATTACCTTTTTCTATAGTGCGAATAAATAATCAAGTCTGTACAACTGCAATATCTTTAACTTGTTTTCTCAAAATTTATTTCTTAGTAGTTAAAATACTGAAGTTATTAGCATTGTATTAATTTTATTTCTTTTGTCAAATTTATTTTTCAGTAGTAGTTCTACTAAATAGTAAAAATAAAAAAGATAAGTATAAAAACTTATCTCTTAAAACATCATATTTTTCACTCAACCCTCTTATATCATCTATAGCATTTACACATTTGATCTTTATTATCATAATATACATAAAATCATTGTCATGCACATCTAGGTATCATACCTCCCTTTGAATCATATTTAAAAATAAGTATAGATACTCAAAACATGTATACTACGAAGAATCATCAAAATAATACTTTTTCTATAACTGACATTTTTTTGCATTAAAAAAGTAAGCAAAATTGCTTACTATAAGTTTTTATTATTTAAAAAGTGGAGAAAGCAATCCTGCTTACCCATCTGAAAAATACGATAAAAATCATATAAAACAAGTGGAAGATTAACTTTCTCCACTCTTTATACGATTTTCATCAAGAGTTTTAACAGACTGGTAAGCTCGGTTACTATAATCACTTTTCATTTTTTTTCAACCAATAAATCAAGTATTTTACTTTCTTTGATCATATAGTGTAATTAATTCCTTTATATCAGCAATTAAAGCTGGTCTATTATCTAAATAATCATTGAATCTAAAACTATTTTCTAAATTTTCTTTTATAAATTTTCAAAATCTTGATTCATCTAAGAATATTTTTTTCTCAAATTCTTTCATATTATCTTGAAAATGAGGCTTATCTGTTTTCCATAAATCATATCCCCAATCTATTCCATATTTTTTTGCAATTTCAGCTATTTCTTTCCAAGAATATATATCACTAGGATAAAGTTTTTTTCATTTAAAAGCTATATCTATTGCTAATCATTTTGTATGATTAGATTTTAAAGTCCATGTAACTTTCTTTCATTTTCTAGTTCTTCAGAGTGAATATAAAAAGTTTTGTTTTGCTTGTGTTCTAAAACTTTCTGTTATAAAGACTTTACTTCAAACTTCTTTTAAAAATAGTTCTACTTTTTTTCTAAATCTAGGATGTAGTTTATCTAGTCATCTATATGTTTTCATATTAATTTTATGTTAATTTTATATTAATTTCGCATTAATTTTTCTTCATAAATTCTTTAGCATAACCTCTTTTTATTAATTCCTCGTTAAGATTAATTCAATCAATAAAGATTTCTCAGAGCCATCTTCAATATTTACCTTTTTTATCTTTATAAGATTTTAAAATGATTCTTTTTCATAGAATCATATTTCTTACAAAATCTCTCACAAGTTTTCATTGTTCTTTCTCTTCTCATCTAAGTTCAGGTGTATTAATACCATATAATCTAATAATTTGGTCTTTCCATATATGATTGAATCATAAATCAATATTTACAGTTATAGTATCTCAATCATAAACCTTTATAACTTCTGCAGAATAAATATATTTTTCCATTTGATTATTTGTTAAATTTTAAAAATCAAAACATTCTAACTCATAAGTAAATAAGTAGTCTTTCAATATATATTCATCACTCTACTTTTATAGCTTCTCTTAATGTTTTATCGGCAAACTTTCTATTTGGAATAGCATATATTTCAGTTTTATCTCAGTTCTCAAAAGATACATGTAAGCTATTTATTTCTTTATCAAAACTATCAATCTGATCTGATAATATAATTCTAGCTTTCTTTGAATATAAATAATCATGTAAAACATATGCTAGATATTTTGTTGGAGAAAAAATACTTTGTAGTAGCTTAGGAATACTTCAAAAATTAGTTTTAAATCATTTTGGAATAATTATATAACTTAGTTTGGTTTCATAATTAATAAACCATATAAATTCCTCTTTTACTATCCAATAATCACTTCAAGGTATTTTTTGAAGTAATCAATTCTTTTTAAGTGTTGCAGTTGTATATTTCATATTACATTGTTATTGCTTCTATAATTCTCTCTCAAAATATTGAAAGAATAGTTAAACCTCACATTGCGATATAAATTCTTTTATTTATTGATTTTATATCTGCAGAATGATTTTTAACATCACTTTCAAGTCTATTTACTCTTCAATTAGTTTTTGTTGTTTGGACTAATATTTTTTCTAGTTTTTCAAATATTAAATCATTATGGTTTCACATATCTTTTAGTTATTTGTTAATATTCTATTTAGTACCTCAGTTAATATATTATTTACTACTGTTATTTGCTCTTCATTCAAAGTTGTAGTTCATTCATTTAACAAGGTTTGTATTTGTTCATCTACAGCACCTTTAGCTATAAAAAAGATCATATCTTTATTTACTTGTATAAATTCAAGTAATTCATCCTTAGTCATAAGGAATACAGGGCTAGTATCAGCTCATCAAATATCTACTCACATATTTTTTATTAATTACCAACTAAAATTTCTAGAGTTCCACTACCTTTTACTTCTATTGGGAATACATTTGTTTTTTTACCACTTCAAGACTTAATTTTATTTCTTCTAAGTTTGAATTCAGCCTGTCATTCAGATCATCTATAATCAATATTACTACTTGTTAATAGTGAATATGATGAGTACCATACTTTACTTCATTTTCAATCTACTATTACTGGTCTTTCCCATTCTCAAGACATAGTATGTTCATATGTTGTTTCAATCATTTTTTAGTATTAAAAGTTAATTATAATATTTCTAATGCTTTAATATCTTCTCTTTTTCTTTTTTCAGCAAATAAGTAGATATTCGAATATTCCTCAGCTTTTAATAAAATACTTGAAGCTAAATCTTCTACAGTTTCTCATTCAATAATTAGACCATTTAATAAATCAGAGACTTCTCAGGCTTGAACTTTCTTTGCCTCTTCAACTTTTGTTTGCCAAGTATCAATTTCAGCCTGAGAATATCAAGCTGTAAATTGATCTATCCTATCTTGGAATTGCTTATTTATTATTCATATCTTATATTCTTTTATTTCATCAGTAATTATTGCAGGTTCATCCAAAACTATTTTATTTTCTTCATTTATATATGCTGTATATCACATATCTATAAGTTTTTTTTGCTCTTTACTAAGAGTATTCATATTTAATTCCATTTTTATCTAATTATAAGACTAAAAGTTCAAGAACTTCATGATGTTCAAATATTTCAATTACTTCAATTTGTTGGACTATATGATCCTGAAGCAGTACCTCAAACTCATCAAGAACCTCAGCTTCATCAATTACTTATCAAATTGTAATTTGAACTATTTGTAGTACAAATTATAGCTCATCCTCAACCTCAACCACCTCATCATCATCCTCATCATCCTCAACCTCATCATGCACCAGAATTTCATCATTTTCATCAACTTCAACCACTTGATCACTGTAATGTTATTGTTCAAGTTCATTTTATTTCATTTGCTCTTATTATTATATTTCATCATTTTCATCATAATGTTCAACCTGCTCATCATCCTCATCAAGCACCATTACTACATCACCCACTTCATCATGCAGAAGTTCATCATGAATTTTGAGTATATGTTCAATTCCAATTAGCATTTGATCATGGATTTCAATAAGCATCTCATCCTGAATTATCACAAGAACCATATCCTCATAATCATCAAGGATATCAACCTGCTCAACCTGATCCTCAACTTTGTGAATCAGCAGCACCTCAACCTCATCATCAACCATATCATGCACCACTTCATGCTCATCAACTGGCTCATGCTAAATATCCATTTATACTATGACTACCTCAGTTTCATCATGCACCTCAACTTCATCAATTTCAAGGTGTTAATGTAGAACCATTAAATAAAACCTTACTTCCATCATTTCATAATCAAACAAGACTCACAGTTCCATCTATTTCACACAATCTACTACAGTACAATTCTAAAGTTGAGTTACTACCTGTAATTTGCAAGGTAGCTCAGGAAGCAACCTTAATACTTGAATAATTATATACTCAAAAAGGAAGATTAGTTGTTCATGATAAGACTTCTAAATCTCAATCTCATCAGTTTCAATAAAATAGATCTATTCATAATGCACTAGAATCAAATGCTATTTCAGTTTCACTAATTGCTCTTAAGTCATTTCAAGTAGTTAGATTTCAAGTTGATATATCATATGTGTAGTAATTTCAAGGAATTAATCAGCTTTGATTATTATCGTATGAAGTATTAGCTTTTCTAAATTGTCAGACACTTCAAGCTATTTGTAATATTCAAATAAAATTAGTTCATCATAAAATTAAAAGTTTATATCAAGGTATTTTAAAATATAAATCATCACTTATGGCTGACCAAGTACTTCAATTATGAGTTTTACACTCTCAAATTTGTCTATCGCTTCAAGCACTTCAAATTGAATAATAATTTACAGCATCATTTGCTCAGCTTCTTTTTATTACAATATGATAATATTCCTCTGTATTAAGAACTGGAATATTTGTAAAATTAAATGAAACCTCAGTAAAATTTGTTCAAATAGAAGTATATGAAACAGTATCAGATACTCAGTTTGGTGCTAATATTCAACTAGGACTTCAAGCATTATCAGTTTCAATTGTTACAATAATTCAATCACTTGGAGATGACACTTTTTTAAGCATCAATTTGAAATTATTGAAATCTATATCTCACTGAGCAAAAAAACTTTGTGATATTTTAGGTTGAGCTATACTTCAAAAATTATTAGATGTTCAGTAAATAGTTTGCTCGTAATCAACTAAACTATAAGCCTTTCAAACTACTCAAGGATCTCATAACATATATTTTAAACTTGTACTATTTACCTCAGCTTGTAATCATGTAATATTGCTACCATCTAAAGCAGGAAGTTTTCAGTTTTCATCTGTTTTAATTAATTGATTTACTCAATTAAAAGCATTTCACATTTTTGTTACTAGAGGATTTTTTAGATCAATAAATTCTCTTTCATCTGTAATAACTCAAGATGTAATACTTGCTAGTTTTATATAATTACTTAATGGATAACTTACTGCTGTTTTTATTTCTCATATTCATGTTCAATTTGAACTATTATTTATTCAATCATCTACATTTGCTTGAGTTATTTCTATGAATACTTTTTTAGTTCAAGTTGTATCAATAACTAACTCTGCAGTATTTTGAAATAATATAGGAAAAGTTTCTGAATCTCTAGTCACATCAATAAATCCATAACCAGCTGTTACTTTTCAAGTTTGTACTTCAAGTCATTCTACAACTCATGAACTTGCTAATGATTTAAATATCTTAGCTAGATCATAATCCTGACTTATATTTTCTCAGTTTAATAAAGCAACTCTTTGCATTGAATCTATATAAAAAAATAACTGCAAAAATATTACAGCTACTTCTTTTCCCCTCAAGGTCTTTTATATCTCAAGAGTTTTAGTTCTATTTTTTAAATCAGCAATAGTTTCTATTAGATTTAAAGTTTTTACATTTCATTTACTCAGCTTTATTTTTACTTTATTTAATTCTCATGATCTAAATTCTTTTTCAACTATTTTTAAATTAGAATCAAATTGCATTATATCATTTCAAGCATCTATAAATACTTTTACTATATCTCACAAATTTGCGACAAAGAAGTCATGAGCTACAGGAGTTATTTCAAGTTCTCTTATTGACTCTTTTCTATCTGATAATAAAGTATCTTTATCTCATGAAATAAAGTATTTTTCTAATCTTCAAAAATTATTTATGCTTGGTAAATCCTCAGAATTTCAAGTATCTTTTGATATTACTGCATTAGATATATTTTCACTATCATACTCTAATCTTGCCGTATCTATAGTTCTACTTCATGGGAATTGTATATCATAAGAAAATTCTACAAAGTTAACTCAACTACTTTTATCTTCTCATATAGAATTCAAAAAATATAAAATATTATTTTTTATCTTAAATTCATATCAATTTAAAGCTAGATCTTTTAATATATCAAAAAATGTTTGTCATTTTTTATAAGTTTTAGTTACTTGATCTAGTATATCTGAACTCAGTGTTATTCTTGTGTCATATCTAGAATTTATTACATCTAAAACATCAATTAATATAGATTTAATCTGAGTATTAGTATATGATTTATCGGTGTATAAAATCTTATTTTTAAATAAAAATATCTTATCATTTAAAATCACTTTTGTTTTGTATAAATCAGCTTCTACACTTCTTATAATTCCATCAAATATTAGCTTTTCTTCGCTTTGATCAATCTTATATATTAAAACCTCATTAAATTCTTTAAAATTACTATATGAGTTTGTTTTAGCTGTATTTGAAACTTCAAAACTAGCACTAGAAATATCATTTAATTTTTGTCTTATTTCTAGCTTATTTATCTCAAATATCTGAGTTTTTTTATTTCACAGATGATCATTTATATAAATTACAAACATTATAAAAGTGAATTACGGAAGTAAATATTAATCTCAAAGTCATTAAATGGAATATTCCCATCTTTATCTTCTATTAGTAGCTTTGTAGATTCTAAAATCCTAATCCACATACTTCAAGTTATTCTATTTGAGAGGATATTTTCTCAATTTTTAGTTACTGTATAAAATTCTGAATCAATAATTATTTTATCTCAAGCTACAGCATCCATATCAAGTCAGAAAAAAGTTCATTTAGTTAAATCTCTTATCATTAATGGTTTATTAATATCTCAATTTACAGTTATCTCTATTCTCGCAGGAGTATCTATATTTCAAGTAGTTATGCATTCTATAATATTATCAATTTTATTAAAAGGAGTTCATAGTTTAAAACCTAGATTAAATCAACCATAATTTCACTCAAGTGAAGTATTTAATATTTCATTAAGACTTTTATAAATAGGTTCTTTAGTACTTTCTAATACTACTCTCCATTTCCAATAACTTCATACAAAACTATCATCTCATTCTACTATATCAAGTGGTTCTTTTATTTTTACATTCAATACCCACTCATTATCATACATATCTTTGATATAAAGTTCTTTTTCTTCTAAACTAGACAATGCTCATTGAAGTGCAAAAATCTTTTGTAAATACTCTATAGAGTTTTGTTCTTCAGTTTGATTTCATACTCTATCACTAATTCATTCTAAAGTTATTACTCTTACTCTTGCATAAGTAGGACTCACATTTCTACCATGAACTCAATCTATATTTTCAGAATTATCAGTTGTTAATACTTTTCTCCAATCTTTGAAAGTGTAAACAATTCAAGAACTACTATCTTTTAAAATATCTTGTCAGTTTATTTTAGCTTCTTTAAAATCCATATCTATCCTATTTTAAGTGTTAATATCCTTAATGTGCATTTTTTGCACTTTAACCTTTTATTACATTCTAAATTTCAATTTATCAAAGAATAATTCAAGATCTATAGAATTTGCTACATTAATATTTCAAACATCTACTTTTTTTGAATAATCATTATTTGTAGTTCTTCATTGTCTTACTTGTTCTAATTCAGGAACTATATTTGGCATTTTTTGTATCATTTCTTGATTTAATACATATTCTCATTTATGAACCACTCATGCAACTTCATGCTTTTCTCAATCTCATGTATAACCTCACTCAGCAAATCATCTAGAACCATTATTTCTAAGTGCATTTAATCTTTTTTGTGCAGAAATTGCACTATTAATCTGAGATATTAAACTTTTATATGATGATGATAAACTAGCTACATTTTTATTTAATATACCTGTAGTTTTATTTGATAACAGTATTGTTGCTTTATTTATTTCAATTTGTAGAGCTATTGCTTCATCTTTTTGTCTTGTAAGTTCTTCTTTTTCTCTTGCTAATTTTAATATAAATTCTTGCTCTTCTTCTGATAATCTCAAAAATCTTTCATCTTTCATAATAGTATCTATTTCATTTTGAGTTACTCTTTTTTTCTCAGCAAAAAATTCATAAAATTGTTGTTTTCTCTCAAGAGTTTCTTTTTCAGTATTTAGCTCTTTTTCAGCATTTAACTCTTTAGTATTAGCTTCAGATATAATATTTTGTTTTTCTCTCTCTTGATCTATTAAAATTTTTCATATTTCAGAAGCTTCCTCATACTTTTTAACTCTTTCTAAAACTTTTTGATCTACTATTTCTTGAGCTTGGAGTTCTTCTTTTATAAGTACATTAAGTTCTTTTTGAAGTAATATTTTTTCTTCTACTGAATCAGTATCTTCTTTTATTTTTAATTGTATCTCTTGTTTTTCTTTTTCTATTTCTAAAAGTCTTTCAGCTATTTGTTCTTGAGTTGAGTTCTCATTTTCTCACAGTCTTTCCTCTCTCTCCTTTTTTATAAGTTTAATAGTTTCCTCATATTTCTTTTTGTTTTTTTCTAAAGCATTATTTACTTTTCTAAGTCATGTTTCTATTTCATCATTATATTTTTTAGTATTCTTTGCTAAACTCTCATTTAACTTCTCAGATTCTTTTATTTTATTGTTATAATTTTTATATTCATCTTCTAAATCTTTCATACTATCTTTAATTTTATTTGTAGCTTCAGCTCACTTTTTTCACATATCTTTAGCTTTTCCTCAAACTTTTTCAAAACTACTTCATAATCCATCTATTGTAGTATTTATTTTATCAAATACTCAGGTAGATGTTTTTCATGTATTAGTAATATCAGTTTCATAATTATCTATATTTTCTAACATTCTATCAAATGCCTTAGAATTATTACTTTTGATCTTATCCCATGAATCTGTCCAAGCTTTTTTTGTATTCTCTAATCAGTTTCAATTTTTTAATACTAACTCTTCCATTTTAGTATTAACTTCTTTTATTTGAGCTATAGTATTTCTTCAAAGTAGTTCTAAAACTATATTTATTTTATTTATAGCTGAGTTTATAATACCTATAACAAAATTAACTGACTTTTTACCTGCTAATTGTACTAAATTTAAAGCTGATCAAAAGAAATTACCTAATCATGTTCAAAGTGTTTTTATAGCTCAAAATATAGATCATAAAACTGTATTTATAACAATATAAATTACTTGAAAACCATTTGATATTGCCATTGCTAAAAATTTGAATAATTTGAAGTTATCCTGAACTTGTTTTTTATTTTCTCAAGTTAATATTCAAAAAGCATCAGTTATTATTTCAAATACACTTGTAAATATTCAAGCTACTGCTTTTCAAATATTAATTATATTTGTTGCTACATCACTTCAAAAATCTATAATTGAAGCCATATTATTTTGTAAAAAATTGTTTATAGCTCCTATAATTCCTTTTAAAGTATCTGATATATTTAGTCACATCTTTGATCATGCTATTTCTACATTATCTACCAAATTACTCCACATACCTGTTAAAGTTTTAGCTTGTTTTTCCATACTTCAAGCAAATTTCTCATTTAATCATGTAAGTATAGCATTTATAGCTGTAGATGAATCAATACCTTGATTTCATAGATCTCAAAGTTGCTTTTTAGTAAGTCATAATTGCTCTTCTAAAACCTTAAAAATAGGTAGTCATCTTTCAGCCATTTGTAGTACCTCTTCAGTAGATAATTTTCATTTAGCTTCTATTTGTCATAATGCTAATATTACTCAGTTTAAATCATCTTGTCATCTACCAACTGCACTTATTGAATCTCATAAAACTTTTATAGTAGCTAGTGATTTTTCTCACTCAAATCAAAATCATATAAGTTGTTGAACTGATTTTGTTAAACCTAATTTATTAAATGGAGTTTGAGATGCTAATTCATCTATATCCTGTAACATCTGAAGTGCTTTTTGTTCACTTCAAAGCAAGGTTTCAAAACTGATTTTTGCTTGTTCTACTTCAGCTCCAAGTTTAGAGATTCATTTTATAAAATTTCAAACAGCATAAATACTGAATGCTCATGCTATAGCTCATCACATTCCTTTAAAAAGTCATCAGAGTTTTGATGTTTTATTTGTTGCTTTTCAAATAGCTTTCTCAGTTTTCTTTACTTCTTTTTGAAGTTCTTTAAATCTTTTACTTCATATTTTAGTATCATTTAATTCATCATTTAATTTCTTTAGTTTAGAATTTAATCATCAAATAGTTTTAGTAGTTTTTTCTGATTCATTTTTTAAGTCTTTTATTCACTTTTTTCATGAATTACCTAGATTTTTTTCAATACTATCTCAAGCTTTTTTAAATTCGTTTTTTATTCTAAGTGTAGATGATTTTAAAGAGCTTTCATCTACTGATAATCAGACTCTTAATTCTCATAAATTAGACATTATTCTTTATATTATTTGCTAAATTTTTCAATTTCTTTTTTAGATCTTTTCTATTTGGATCATACTTTTCATCTCAAGAAAATACTTTTATATCTTCAAGTAAATCATTAAATACTTTTAAAGGAGTTTCCATTGTTTGTTTATGTGAATTTCAAAAAAACTTCATAAAAAATCAGATCTTTATATGAAAATCTTTTAATGGATTCTCTTTTTGTTTTTTAGTATTTAATAAATTATCAAAATCCTGATCATCTATATTAAATAACTTTTGTATTAGTTGTTTTAATTGGCTTTCATCAAGTACAGGAATACTTGGATTAAATTCTAGGAATATTTCCTCTATAAATTGTTCAACATCACTCAGAGCTAAAAAATATCATCATACAGTTAGTTCTCAGACCATATATATTCTATCTCAGTATTTTATTTTTAGTTTTTTTCTCATAGACAATAAAAAAGATTTAATCTAAATTAGACTAAATCTTTTTTACTTCCCCTCAAGGTCATTTATTTATAAGAACTTATAAGTAAAATAACTTAGAAGTCATACAATATCTTCTTTTAAAACTACAACTATATTATTTTCCCTCTGAAGTAATTTTTTAAATATTTCTATCCAAGTTTTAAATAAATCTTTTTTTAAATTTATTTGTTCTAGAACATTTCTAAAATAAGTTTTATCTTCTAAACTAAAGGTATATTTATAGTCTATTCATCAAAGAGAAAAATAATCAGTTTCTTGTTTCTTATACTTATTTAAATCCAAAGTTTCCATTATACAGATTGTTCATCAAATATTTCAAATAAGTTATTGTTTCCATCAGGATATCCTACAAATTCAACAGGAATACTTGATACAGATTCAAGATCATCATCTTCAGGGAAATCAAAAGCAAGATTACTTGTTGCATACCCTTTATAAATCTTAATACCAAATTTCTTACCATTTTCATCAGTATTTTCAAAGATAACTTCATATAAACTAAGAGCTTTCAAAATATCTTTATATGTAAGAGTTTTTGTAGTATTTGGAGTAAAATCATAAGTAACTGTAATTTCTCCAGCTTGAACTGATTTAAATACTAAATAAGTTGCTCATTTTTCTCCATTATCTCCATCTCATACATAAGTTGAATATGATGAAGCTGTAACTGTAGTTCCTCATGCTTTTACATTTGTAATTGCAATAATCGAGTCATCTCAATTCTGATTTAGAAGCTTAATAGGATTATATGCTATTCACACATCTCCATAACTTTCATCAGTTTGAGTTACTGGTGTTCAAGCTGTATTTAATAAATCTCAAATACCATCTATTGTTGCTAAATTATCAAGATGTAATTCTACAATCTCAGCATTAAATTTAACTTCATCTAATTTTTTTCTTGGTGGAAGTTTAGAATTAGCAAATTTTAATTGAGCTATCAAGAATGACACTTCTAGTCAAGCAGATTTAATTGCTCAGATATTTACTCAATCTAACTTCAAAATACCATTTCACATTCTGATTGCCTCAGATCTTTGCACAGGTGTTTGCATAAAATATATTGGTTAAAAAAATAATACCTGTATAAACTACAAGTATTATTTTTCCCCTCAAGGTCATTTCACTTCTAAAACTTTTGATCTTTAAAAACAAACTTAAAAGTTAATGGTTTACGAAATAAACTTTTTTCAGGATTTGACATATCAGGTCAAACACTAGAAAGCTGAGATTTTACTCAATCATCTTTTGATCTATTAAATAATCAAACTACAAGATCTTTTAAATCCTCAAACTCTTCCATATTAGTAGCCCATATATCTATTTGAAATGAATCTTTTCTAATTCATAAACTATTGGTACTTCATCATACATGACTATAGCTTATAAAAGGTCTATCAGTTCCTTTTATTGTTTGAAGATCTCTACATATAATATTTTCAGGTCATCAAATTTTTTGTATCAAATTTACATAACTTGTAAGTCTATCATAAATGTATTTTCTAATATCTATAAATCATAATTCGCTATGTTCTATCATGAGTATTTCTTTAATAATTTACTAAAATTACTTTTTAATATATATATTAATTCTTTTTCATTATCATTAAGTCATTGTCTTAAAAAACTTCTCCTTTCTACATCATCACTTCAAAATTCTAAAACTCTTCAATATTCCTCAGTATATCATTGATTTACTCATACAACATATCTTCAATCTCATACTTTTTGCATTCAAATACTTCTTTTCAGGTTTCAAGTTACTCATTCGTACCAATGACCATCTATTTGCACTGGTTTATAATGACTACTTCTCTCAGGAGTTTTTCAATCAACTCTATCTATGTTATTCTTTGGTAATCTATCTTTATCTCTAGGAGTTATTTGTCTTACTTTTGAAACGAGAATATTTGATGTAATCTGTACCGATTCATCTATACTTCTTTTCAAGGCTATGGTATTTAAGCTAAACTCAGACATAATTAATTAATAAATCTTAAAATACTTTTGTTGTGATCATGTTTACTATTCATGTACACTTTTTCAACAAAGATAACTTCAAAAATATTTCATTCTAGAATAACTTTATCTCATTTATTTGGTAGGATACTGGTTTTACTATAAAGCTCATACTCTTTAGATGTAAAACCTAATTGTCAGGCTCTATCAAGAGTATCATCATTTATAGATTTTCACCTTTCCAATATTATTCACTTAAATAAAACCTGAGATGATGAGTCTTTCACATTCTCTCAATATTTATTCAAGCTTTTTGTAAAACTTTCAAGTATTATTTCTTGAAAGGCAAAGCTAAAATTATCTATAAAAGCCATAAATTTTCTAAATTATTCATTTAAAAGATTTATACTTTGAAATTATCATATCGAAGTTTTCACGAATAGCTATGTTAAATCTATCTTTTATGTTAGATTCTTTTTCATTTGCTCAGAAGTAAGTCACAGACAAGCTTCCAAGCTTTTGAGTCTTTATATTCTTATCCTCTAAATTCTCGCTATTAGTTCCACTTATTCATAAATCGAGTGATAAATTAATGCATAAATCTAAGCATATTTCAGCTATATCTGAAGGAGTATTATCAAATCAAATATTATATTTTATTTCAATATTTCTCTTTCATTTAGGAGTTTTTTCTTCTAGATAAACAATATAATTATCAATATAATCTAAATTATAATACTTAGATTCATTTTTTAATTTAATATAATCAATAGAATTAACCTTATAATCTAAAAATATTTTAATAGATCCTGTTCAATCAATTCTTTTTATTACATCTTGTTTTCCTAGATTATATCCAATGTATCAGTCTATTAAGTTCGTAGCTTTTTCAATAATTAAAAGAAGCTTCGAATCACTACTATTATCTGTGATTCAAAGCTTATCTTTTAAGCTACTTAAAGTAGTATAATTCATTTATTATTATATTAATCAATTATCTGTAGCTAATTGTTCCAAATCTTTCTCAGTTTTTCATTCTAACTCTGATTCCTCTAAAATTCACTCATCTACTAATATTTCAGCATAATTTTTACTTAAATCATCTGTTTTCTCAGTATTTTTTTGTTTTTCAAGTTCATCTACGAGCTTATTCAGGTCTGCAACTTTCAATTTTTTATCATATTCTACTCATGCATGATCTAATATTTCTTTACATTCTTTTCAAGTTTTCAAAGTAATAATATTTTTTACGATATTTTTCTTTTCTATCTTTTCTTTTACTATTGTAAATCAAGCCTGTAGATAATCATCTAATTTACTATCATCTATATCAAGAATTTGTCATTTTTTAGCTCAATTATAAACTCTATCCTTATTATTAATAACTCTTAGCATTTTTATATAATTATAAAATAAATTAAGTTGTTTTATTGTTTTTTACTAAAACAGTAGCTTCAGGATTTTCAATTTGTATATCAAGTTTCATTTTATACCAGAAGTTGTATCCATCAGGTGCAACTCTTTCAGGTTCAAGTTTTAAATCTGTTTGAATTCAGATAACTACATTTTTAGGATTAGTTCCTATTATATCAGCACCATCTAAAATAACTTTATCAACTTTTACTCAAGCATCTATTCCATAAAGTAATGGAGTAGTTGTTGTAATAGAATTTGCATCAATTGAAGCAACTATATAAACTAATTCCTCAGCATTACCAAAGTTAACAACAATACTATCTCATGGATTAATATTAGCTGTTAAATCAGTATCTATAAATATTCAAGTAGCTCCAATATTAGCTGGATTACTAACTATTGATGTTACTAAACTAACCTTTACAGGGTTCTCATTTGTCATCAATGATACTTCATTAATTTTAGTACCAGCAATTCTATTTTTATTAGTTTCTCCATCTCATCTGTTACCATTTGGATCATTATATAACTCATCTAAGTCTATTTGAGTATCAGGATCATGAAAGAATTCTATTTCTTTTTTATATTTATTAGCTAAAGACTTTTTAGCTTGAACATATTTTTTTCTAGTAATATTTCTTCAAGTAAATACATTTGTATCTGAACCATCTAAAACATTACCATTTTGTTCTATTTGGTATTTAATACCATTAAACATATTCAATATACCATTATCAGCTGATGGATTTTCTAGTTTTTTACCATATAAGGCTACTTCTACTAGTTCATTAGCAATCTTTTTAGCGATAATCCTTTTCATATGTTCTTCAAAACTTTTTCATTCAATATTATCATCAATTTCATCATCTGATAAGTAAAAAAATCACTCTACTTTTCTTGATGTTAAATATATTGAATTAGTTTCTACTTTGTATCATGCTTTTCAAGAATTACCATGAGTTCTTTTTCAAGCACCTCAAGGCATTAAGAATTTTCAAGGAGCAATTAGTTTTGCAATCTCTTTTGTTGGTCATTTCATTGTAATCACTCTAAATTTCTTTAGTAATCCTTGTGATTCATCTTTTACATAATCAATAAATTGTTTAGCTTCATCATTTTTCCAATGAAAATTTACAGGAACTCAGTTTGAATCTAATGTAAAAGCTTTTTTTAGATCCTCTGTTTTTTTAGTCCTTTTTTTAAGTTGTATAGGCATTTTTAATAAATTTAAAATATAAAATTAATCTATTTTTGAGATCCTTTGATCTTTTAATATTTTTTCCATTTCTTCAACTCTATCAATAGTAGAATCAAGAGCATCTCATACAGTTTTATCATCAGTTTCTTTTTCTTTTTTTATTTTTTCTATTTCTCCTGTTAATTCTTTTAGTTGTCACATAAAATTTGTAACATCATCTGAAGATAAATACATATCTACATATTTTTTGATAGCTTCTTTTCAATCATCTGATTCAAAAAACTTTTTAATATCTTCTTCTGAAATATTTTCATTATCTTCTGATACTTCTTTAGATAATTCAGTTTTCATCTCTGAAGCTTCTTCAAATTTCTTAATAGCTTCATCTGACTTATCTTCTTTTAATAAAGATATACCATCAGAGAAAACTCCAAAGAATTTTTCTAGTAATTCTTTCATATAAAATAAAAGTTAAAAATTAAACAATTATCAGATTAGTTTCTTTCTTATTCCCCTCAAGGTCATTTCAAGTTAGTTAAAATTTTATCTAATTTCTTTTTATTTTTGTCTTTCTTAACTGTTTTAAATAAAGCAAACTTATTCTCAGATTGTTCAACTGCAGGTGTATTATCTTTTGATACTAGACTTATTCCATCTACAAATACATTTCAAATATTTCTTGTCATTTTATTTTTATTAAACTATAAAATATCATTCCATTGATACTCAGACAAAATCTCAGGCTTTTACACTTTTATACAAAGTATCATCTACAAACTTAACTCACACATACCAACTTCATTTTTTTACTATAGTTTCTCAAACTATGATGTCATTTGGAGCTATGAAGTTTTCTACAAATTGATATTTTGATTTTTCTATTTCGGTATTTTCTTCATGGTCTATATTTAAAAACTTATTTTGCATATTAGCTCCAAAATCATGAGCTGTTTTTATTATTTCTTCAGAAGTTATCACATCTCAGTTTCTATCTTCAATATCAGGTGTTAAAATACAAAAACTCACAGTTTTATGTATATCATCTGTTTTTAAAAGTTTTATCATCACAGTTTTTTAGAAAATAAAAAAAAACACTACTTTTTAGTTTAGTAGTGTTTTAGTTCCCTGAAAGGTCTTTTAATTACTTATTTTTAATTTTATAATAAAATCTTTCTCATTCATTTTCTAATGAAAAATTTAGTATATCATTATTATTATTTATATAACTGAAAAATTTTAAAAGATTATTTTTAGTAATTCTATCAATAGATAAGTTTTCAAATAATAAGACTAACAAAAGGTCTTTACCTTTTTCATTATAAAAATATAAATCATCTTTTAAATAAATTTCTCTTTTAATAATTCAATCTACAGCTGTAGATGTAATACTAGGTTTTAATTCATCTGAATATCAATTAACCATTATTTGTATCATTTCATCATCAAAATAATTCTTAAAATCTATAACTTTTCAATCTATGCTATCTAAATCTATATCTCTTTTTAAAAACTTACTTGGTTTAAATCAGAAGAATGACATTAATATTATAAGTCATATTATTATTGCTATTAATTCCATTTTTTTATCAGTTTTTAATAAATAAAAATACTTTTCTTAGAATAATATACAAAGTTGTTATTCAATATTTTAAAAATAATAATATTAATATTGGAAATACATAGTAAATAAAGATATCTTCATAATCATATTTTCTTATTATTTTATTACTTAGAATTCTACTTGATCTTCTTTCAACAGGTTTTATATCTTCTGTTTTACCATTTAAATAATCCATATCTCTTTGGTATTCATTACCAATTTCATCCATATATTTATCAAAGTCATTTGCATAAATATCTAATTCCTTATTAAAGTTATCTTCATTAATAAAGTTTGGATAATCAACAGATCATTTTTCTTTAAAGTAATTGTAAATTTTACCATAGCAACTATTTGAATAATATCTTGAACTATTCTCTCAAATATTTATAAAGTCATATCTAAATGAGTCATCACTTTCATCCAAAATAAGAGCATTACAATTATCTCTCCATGTATATTTTAATTCATATTTACCATTAGGTTGTTTTTCTACATGATCTTTAAGATTTTTAATAGCTGATAGTTCTATTTTATTTCAACTTTTAGATAAGTCGTATTTATAAAAACTAAAATCTTCATAATTTACAAAATAATGTAGAGGTAATAATATTAATAAAGATAAAAATCATATTATATATAATACTGTAAAAGTTCTTCAAAATTTACTATCAAATATAGATGAGTTAGTAAAAGAAGGTTTAATTATAGGATTTAAAAATATTTTTGTGAAAATACTTCACTCTTTTTTATTTTTCATAAATTGATTTTTATAATTTAGATTTAATTATATATACTCATAAATCTAAATTAATCAACTCTCAGGATTTACAATACTATAATCAGTATAACATCTACAGTTAAATCAATGAGGTGCATGATCTGTATTGGTTCATGGAAATAACTCATTTTTTAATATCCATCAAGCCTCTTCATTTTTTATATGACTTTCTCTAGCATTACTATCTCCTTGAGTTTTAGTTCTTTTATATCAAATTACATCAAAGTGTTCAGTATATTCATCATGTTGCTTTCTACTTCCAAATTCATAGGCATTTCAGACTTCCATTACAGATATTAAACTACTCCTGTAAGTAGAATATTTTAAAAATTTATCATCTATCTTTTTAGCTATTTCTTGTAGTGTATCTCATTTAGATATTCAGTATTCTATAATTTTTCATATTTCTTCTCTAGTTGTATCATCTATTTCTGATATAAGTTCTCAAGCTCTATTTTTTGCATAATCTAGTTGATATTCATTATTTATTCAAATATCTAAACTTAATCATATATTTTCTAGCTCCAATTTACTTTTTTGTTCTTGCTCTAACTGTCAAAGCAAAACTATAGCTGAAAGTTTCTCTATTAATTCTTTATTAATTTTAGGATCTTTAGCTTTCTTAATATCCTTATTATCTTTTAATCCATTTATATACTCTATAGCTTGATCCTCAAAATATGTATTAAAAAAATTCATGAATTCATAAAAATAATTCATAAATTCTTTAGTTTTTACCTTTTCAAAATCATCTATAATTTCTTTTATTAATTTTATTTGTTTTTTCATATTCAAATTTTATTTAAAAAGTTTCACCATTTTGAGTAATTATTATTTAATTTCTTTTCTACTTCATCTAGTTCCATATCTTCTTTATTATCAAACTCTGATCATCATGATGTTTGTAGTTCATCTCATCAAGGTACAGTATCAAGACCAAGCTTTTCTCTTTGCTCATTAGCTGTAGTGATACCTGCTTTTTTATATCAAGTTGCTATTTTCATTTCATCAACTCAATTTTTCAAATCTACTTTATTAAATTCAATCTCATTTATTTCATCTTCAGAAATATCTTTTAAAAATAAATCATTTTCATTAGATTTTTTCCAAGCAATTAGTTGAGCTTTTAATTGTCTTAGTATTTTATTTTGAAGTGGTATTATAATATCAGAGTATAGACTTTCTAATGCTGTATTACTAGTAGCTTTATTTGAGTTCTTTGATGATAATAAATCAAAAGGAATATTAGTTGATATTGATATATCTTCTTTTAATTCTCTTTTTAGAGCTATAAACTTATCAGGATCTATCCTTGTTGATAAATCTATTTTTCAAATCTTTCAAGTTAAAAATAAAGTATTATGAGAATTATCTATTCATGATATTTTATCCTTGATCATTTCTTCTATTTTTTCAACTTGCTCGGTTGTAAGATTTCATAGTTCATCATATAGTATATTAGGCTCAATATTTCATCATTTAAAGAAGTTTTTATAGTATTTAGTTATAAATGCTAATAAAACTACTTCATCAATACAAGAATGAAATAAACTATCTCAGTAATGTTTATCTCCAAGAGATCATCTTTTAAAAAATAATACCTCATCACTAGAAAAAGGAACTTTCTTAATTCACTTCTTACTTCTTTGGTAATAATCTATTTTTTTAGTATTTCATGATGTTTTTCTGATTGATGGAGTTAAAATAGTTTCAAACTCTAATAAATTTTCTTTTTTTCAATTTTTTAATCTTTCAGAGAAAGAATTTCAGAAAGTTAAAAGATTTTGTGAAATAACTTCCATATCTAAATTCTTTAAAAGATGATCTAGTTGTTCATTCTCAGTTAACTGAAAACCACTATCTACCTTTGATGATATTTTCTTTATAATTCAAGCTATAATAGAACTATTATCATAAGCATACAATAATTCTTCAAATCATACCTCAGGTTCTAGAATTCACTCTTTATTACTAAATAAATCATCACTCTTATCATCAATCTGTTTTGATTTAGTTGAATTAAATAATTTTATTCTTGTTTTGTTAGGCATAGATTTATACAAAAAAATAAAGACTAGAATTATTATCTAGTCTTTGTCTTTCCCCTCAAGGTCTTTTATGTATTTCTATTTAACTCAATTATATCATGTAAACTTGCAACATACCATTTAATTTGATTTCATTCACTTTCAGAGAAATTATATAATTTTATTAGCTCTCTTAAATAATATGAGTTAAATTTTGGTGCTACATCTCATGATTCTATTCTTGTCATCTCTCTTTCAGTTCACTTTATAATTTTTGCTACTTCTTTTTTAGATAACTGAAGTTGCTCTCTTTTTTTTTTAAGTAAAACTCAGAGGATACTTTCATCACTCTTTAACCACTTCTTTTGATTTTCTTTATAAAAATTATCTTTTTCTAATTCAAAAAAATCATACAAGGTATCAAGAGTTTGAGATGTATATTTTTTATTTTTATGTCATCTCATAATTGAGTAAATAGCCTTACATCATATTCAAGTTTCATGTCTTAACTTTTTCATATTATTAATATCAAGAAACTCTTTAATTCTTTGCTGTATTAAACTCATATTAAATTAATTAAAAAGCTCTAATTTCTCATCAAGAGAATGGTTTAAAACTAAAAACCATACTATCAACAAGATCATCATGTTCATCATTTGGAAATGCAAGTAATTGTTTTTCTAAGCCTAATACACTATGAGTATCAGGGTTAAATTTTATAAGTCATCTTTCAAACTCTCACTGATATTCTCTTAGTCTTGTTACTTTATCCTTTTCTGAATTTATAACTATCACTGCTAATCATCTTTTTTTCAGCATTCTAGCAAGTATTAATCAACCATTATTTTGTTCAATATATATCAAATCACATTTATATTTGTGATATAACTCTGCGACACTATTACAAAACTTATCTTCATCCTTATCACTTTCTTCAAAAGCAATTGATTCAATAATATATTTGTATATTTCTCACATGTATTTTTCCTGAGCTGTTATTGTTAATCACATTGCATCAGTTCAAGTTTTTTCTGAAAAAGCTGGATCTATTCAAAATACTACACGATATACCTTTGGTAATCAGTAATAGTATTTTATGTCAGACTTTTTTATAATTCTTTGACCATTTACATATGGTATTAAATTAAAGTTCTGATTATATCAAATAGAACCATCTCTCCTTTTAGTTTGTAGTGATATAAACTTATAAGCATTATCGGTAATTCAATTATTTTTTTCTTCAGCTTCTTTATCAGTTGCCACAAATCTATTCCATGTTATTTTTCATTTAATTCTTATTGGTATCCAAAATACTTTAAAATCTTTATTAGCTTCAAAGAATTTCTTTAATCTTGGAACTCTACCATCTTCATTAATAACATTTCAAAGGAATATTTTTTGAGCAAAAGCATTTAATCAACCAAATACTTCTCAAGTTAAAAACCTCATATCAGCTTCAATTAAATCAGGATTTCTAGTATTTTTATTTGTATCTATATCATCAAATCATACTAAGTCAGGTCTATGTGTTCTACCATCTCTTCAAAGATATTTTTTTCATCTTGGACTTTTTCAAATACTCATAGCTTGAACTTTTATATTTCAATCTATCATAAATTCTCAAATTGTTTTCTTTGTTGGTTCATTTTGTTTTCTTCATTCAGGAGGAATATATAGATTTCAAAAATCATGTATCAATAATTCATTTGTTTGCAAAATAATTATAACATCAAGCAACATTGATTTAGCTTGTTCTATCTCTGAATTATAATGCATTATGTATCTTCTTTTTTGGTATACTATCACATAAATATAATAATAAGTCAGAAACATAGTTTTAGCACATTCTCTAAATCAAACAAAAAATATATTGTTCATTTTTTGAAGTTCATCTAAATAATCCATATGGAATTCAGCTAGTGGATGTGTAAATTCATTAGGAAAGTAGTACAGACAAAAAGAAAGAAAATCTCATTTAAAGTATTCCTTTCTTAAAAATATTTTATCAGGGTTTGTAAAGAGATAACTTAAAAGTTCTCTATCTCTTTTCATATTATCATAAATTATTTTTTAATATTTTTTCATATATAACCTTATCTTCTTCAGATAATGTAAGTGGACTTCATTGGTGAAGTTGTAGCTTATTCATAAAGTCTTTATCTTTCATAGTAAGCCACCATTTCGAATCAGCTGTATCTCAGCTTTTTATATTTCATCAAATGTTCAATCTAGCTTGCATAGAAATACTATCTTTAAGTATCTCTTTTTCCTCCAAAAATTCAGGATTTTCTGACTGATATAAATATAAAGAGCTCTTCGATATTCAGCAGAAGTAAGAGGCTTGTAGGTCTGTCATACCTACTGCAAAACATAGCTTTAATTTTTGGATAGTGTGATCTGTCATTTTCTTAGGTCTTCCAGCTCAAATATTTCAATTATTTTCTTCTTTTGGAATATCTTTTTCAGTGACTTTTACAGTTTTTTGTTTATCCTTTAAAGCTATTTTTTTACCCTTTTTTTTGGAGTTTCTTTTAATCATCTAGAATTTTATTAATATCTAATTTTCTATTTAGACATAACAGCTCTTTTTTTCAATTTGTTACATCGTAATATCTTTTTATGATAGTTTGTATAAACACTGTATCAAGTTCCATCATAAAACATTTTCTTTGTCTTTTTTCTGATGCAATCATAGTAGATCAACTTCATCAAAATAAATCTAAGATAACATCTCAAGGTTTACTACTATTATTCAAAGCATACTCTATAAGTTCTACTGGTTTTTGAGTAGGATGAACATATTCATTAACATTTGCTCTTTTCATACTCCATATGGTAGTTTTTCATTCATTCTCAGCTTCTTTAGCTCTCTTTAATATATTTAAAAGCTGTTTATCTGTTTTTCCTTTTAAAGTTTCAATTACTGTAGCATGAGTTCTATCTCAATAAAAATTGGTAGAATTTCATTTTATTCAGCAATAAAAAAAAGGCTCATGCTTCCATCTATAATTTCCCCATCAAAGTGCTGAGCTTGGTTTATTCCATATAAGCTGATTCTTTATATCAAATCAGTGGTCTTTTAAAGATTTTTCAAAAATACTTGCTGTAGAAGTAGAATGAAATACATAAGTTCAAGCTTCTTTTTTAATAGACTTTTTATATACAGAAAAAGTATCATCTAAGAAACACTTAAAATTAGCATCACTCATATTATCATTTTCTATTTTTCTATCAGTACCTGTAATTTTTCCTTGTCATTTATAATTCACATTATACGGTGGATCTGTAAAAATCATGTCAGCTAACTTGTTGTTCATTAATTTTTCAACATCTTCTATTTTAGTTGAATCTCAACACATCAATCTATGTTCTCAAAGCTGAAATATATCTCAAGACTTTACTATAATCTTTTTATTATCAGTAAAAGGTACTTCATCTTCTATTTCTTCGTTAAATTCTTCACTATCAAATAAATTGAAGTTTAAATCAAACTTGAGATGATCCACAATATCAATAGAAAAATCTCATAAACTAGCTAGATCTATTTTCAGATTCTCAATATTAAATTCAGCTAATAGGTTTGTAGTATTATCTCTAATTCTATAATCCTTTTTTTGATTTTCATTTAATCAATAAACTCTCATAACTTGTACTTTTTCTACTCACATTTTTTCAAGTGCTAGAGTTCTTCAATGTCATGCTAGTATCACATTTTTATCATCTACTATTATCGGTGCTATATATCCATCTTTTTGTATTGATATTACTAATTCTCATACATCTTTATCTGTATGAATTTTATTATTATTCTCATATGGAATAATATTTGAGAGTTCTAATTCTATAAACTCTTTTTCTAATTCTTGCATTTTAATTTGGTTATAAAATACTATCTATCATATTTTGTATAACTCATTCACTTAATTCTTTATGTTTATGAGCTTCTTTCCAAGTTCCAATAATCTCATTCAGTTTTTTCTTTTGTTTTATATCTAGATTTTTACTTAAATTATCAACTATAACTCTATCAGATATACTTCAAACTAAAGGAGAATGCATAAAACTTTTTATTTCCTTATAAAGATAATTAATACTATTACAGTTCTTTATTTTAAAGTTATCTTCTAATACTAATTTAAATCTTCTTATAAATTCTTGTTTTCATATTCTTTTGATCAATGTTATACATTGTTTTCAGAATATTCTTTGCCATTTCTGAGGTTCTTTAAAATCATCAATTCAAATTGATTTATATAAGAATTCTAAAAGAGCATTTATTTCTTTATCTCAATATTCAATTTTATTAACAATATTAGAAGAAGATTCAATCTTCTTTAACTCTTTAGAGTTATTATTAATACTTGTATTATTATCTTTGGCATTTTTGCTAATCGTCGGTTGGTGTTTTTGTCTATCGTCGGTTAGTGTTTTTGCTAATCGTATTTTTCTACTAATAACCTCTCATCATCTATACTCGTATTCAATATTAACAAATCATAATTTTTCTAATTTTTTTATTTTTTTACTAATATTGGTTTCGTGTAATTTCAGCTTTTTAGATAAATGCGAATTACTAGCAAAACAAAAACCTTTTTCAGCTGTTAAGCTAGAAATATATAATAATAATTGTAGTTCTGATTTTATTTTCTTTTCAAACAACCAATCATTATCACATATTGCATATCAGTTTTTAAGCATTTTTAGATCTTGTTATTATAATATTCAAGCATCCTTTTTTCTTCAGGATCAGGAATATCTAAACTCAAGAAATCTCGAGCCCAAACTCTTATTTTATTTATAAATATTGTCATTTCTCTATTACTAAGACTTCTTGTTGGTTTTATATAAGTTGTTCTTAATTTAAATGAATAAGTTCTTAAAAACTTAGATTTCAATATTTCTTTCAGTTCATCTTTATCATGTCATGTTTCTCAATAATCTTCTAAAAAATCAAATATTAAATGTAGATAAGAGTTTTGAGGAATCGAACGGGAACGAGAAAAGGCTTTCACTTTGTAAAGCCTTTTTCTTGCAGTTTTAAGATATTCTATAAGTTCCTCATTAGTTCCTATTTTCAGAGTCTAAAACTCAGATTATAGGATATCTCAGGTGTATGTGATTCCTCGAAGTCATTTTTTAAGTCATTAACCTCTAGCATTTCCTGTTTATATTTTTGGTTTACAGTTTCCTCTTTTGATATTATATCATCTGAGTAATCCCATTTTTTCTTCTGAAGATAATAGAAGCTTCATAATCAATCTCTTTTAAATGTATCTACTTTTTTTTCTTTCATATGTTTATCAATCTCCTTTTTCAATACTGTTTGTTTATCTATAATTTCTCTTTTTTCTCTTTCAAGTCTTACATATTCCTCCATATCAGTTGAATCTATCTCTAATTGTCATTCTTGAGATTCAAGCCATTTTTCATATTCTTTATTCATTTCTTCAAAAGCCTTTGGTACTTTTTTTCTCATCTTTTTTACTTCCTTTGGATCTATGTTTACTTTAAATGTTTTTATTTCTCAAGTTGGTATTATATTTCAGACAGAATCTTCTGATGTTTCTAGCCAATCAAGGTAAGCATGAGTTGGTATTTTTCACGATTGCTCTTCTATAAGCATTGCATAAAAATATAATTGTCAGTGATTATCAGCTCTTTCTTGATCCCAAGGTTTTTTACCTGTTTTAAATTCTCTAAAACTCTCTAATCAATCATCTACTATATCAGGACAATTATCTAAAAATCAAAGACAGAAGATTCAATCTATAAATTGTTGAAGCTTTTGCTCATATACAGGATATAAATCAAATTGGAAGTTTAGGAGTGTTTCTATAAAATCCTCATTTTCAGAAATTCTAGCAATAGTTTCTCTATAATTTTTCTCTTTCCATCATTCTATTTGTTCTACTTCTCAATTTCTATTTTTTGATAAAGTTAAGATTATTTCTTCTTCATCAAAACTTCAAAGTTCAATCATAGTTCAAAGTATTTTTCAAAAAATTATCTCTTTTGTTTCAAAGAATGGTTCTTCCTCGAAATATGTTTTTATAAATTGTGATCTATAGTTCTCAAATGAGCTTAACTTAGACCAGCTTAAACTTTTAATTTTTCACATGTTTAGTTTTATTAGGAATTATTATTTAGATTTAGTCTTAGGTTTTGGTTTTTCTTCTACTATTTCAGCTTCTACAATATTATCAGTTAATTTTTCTTTTACTTCATCTTTTATTTTCACTAATTCTTTAACCTTATTCTCAGAAATATAATCTTTATTTTTCTTCCTTTCTTTATTCAGTTCTATAAAAACTTTTCTAAGTTCATCTTCATTTATTACAGCCATCATTTTATCATAATATAGCTCATAATTTTTATTTTGTGTATCTTCACTTACTTCTTGTTTAACATCATCTTTTATTTCTTCACTTTCATCATAAGTTCCTGCGAAAAGTTCTTGAAATGTTCATCTAAGAGCTTGAGCTTCAGCTACTTTTTTAATCATTGTTGCTGGTTTTTGTTTCCATACACTCAAATTCGTATTATATTCTCATAAATCTACAAAACTAAACATTGATTTACTTGCAGTTTTTCTTTTTACTATACAGTATGCTCAGACTAGATTTCATCTATTTGTGAAGTTATATTTATGTTTAACTTCTCAGTTTTCTACCTCAAATATGTCATTTGAATATACCGAATCTACTGTATGATAGTCATACTCTTTATTCGATTGAGCTGATTTTCTATAACCATCTCTTCATATAAATATACTTGCAGGTTGAGTTGAATACTTAACAGCCCATATTTCTCTCAAAAATGGGTTTAATCAAGTTGCTTTTCAAATTCATACAAATGTATTGAATTCATTTTCAGTTAGCTTAGGTGCAAATAATTGCTTTACCTCTGATAGCTTAGTTTGGTCTTTCCAAAGTTGTATATCTGTCATCGTGTTATTGACTTAATGTAATAAATTACTATTATGTCATAGCTTATTTCACTTATGTGTAAATGAGTGTTCACGGATTGAGCTTCTTTTATTAGAAGCTCTTTCTTTTCATTTATTTTTCATAAAGTTTTAATAAAAAGCTATTACATATTCTCTTTATACCTATCTTCCATAGATATGATTTTATCTCATATTTCAAGTAGACTTCAGTATTCTAGATCACTCATTTTTGTTTGATCTATAAGTTAATAATAAGTTTTACTTATCTTATTAAATAACTTCTCTTTTGCTTTAAAATCTCTTATCATAATTCTAAGTTAGATTCTAAATCTCTATATTTAGATAACTCATCTTCTATGAAATTATTAATATATCATTTTATATTAATCTCATCAGAAAATCAGTTTATAAATTCTATAAATCTACAGAACTTATCATTATCAATACTTTTCAGTACCTCAATTTCTCTTTTCATAGACTCATATTTTTTATGGTCTACTGTAACAGTTGTTCACATATGCTATTGTTATAAAATAAACCAGCTTCACATTCTAATTTTTTAGTACAGTAATCAGAATGTCCTACCCATCATATTATTATGATGATTAGTGTTATTTTGTAGACAATGCAGTTATTATTACTCCTTATTTTTCTCATAAGTTATCATCATTACCAAATAAATCTAAAATGCTATATCTAGCTTGTTTAGTTTTTCACTCAATTTCATTTATAGCTTGAGTTAACTTCCATTTAGTTTCCCATCTTGGATTTTTATATTTATTGATGTGATATCTTACAAGGTATGGTTTCTTTTTTAGCTTTTTAGCTAATAATTCAACCAGAGTATTATCTTTAACTTTTCTCTCTATTAATCTCATTGTTTTAATGTTAAGTGGTATTATTATCAGCCTGTAATAAAATTTCTACTATGTTAAATAAATCTTTCTTTACAAACTCATCTTTAAGTGCTTTTTGTATCTCATTCTCCTCTATGGGTTCATCGAGATAAAAAGCACAGTTAATCCACTTCCATTTTTTATCTTCAGATTTCATTTTTTTAATTTTATTACTTGTATAACTTAATTTGGTTATAGTAAAAATCAAAAAAATATTATTTGTCTGTTATCGGCTTATGTTAAAGATCATTTGCATTCCACAACACCAATATAACCTTTTTTGTGTATAATGCAAATGTTTTTTATCACTTTTTTATACCTCTGAGAGATGTTTTCATTAAAAATCTATTGACTTTAGAGTAAATAAATATATACTATTACCTATATTAGTTATATTCCTTAAATAATAACATGTACAAAGAAAAAATAGTTAACATTGATAGTATCTGTAAGTTTCTTGGATCTGAAATTTATAGGTATTTAGAAGAAAAAGAACAGACTGTTATATGATTAGCTGAATTATTAAATAAATCTCAACCATATATTAGTGATTTATTAAATTGAAGAAGATCTACTTCTAATTTAGAAATTTATAAAAAAATGGCTATAAGTTTATGAATGAGTGAAGTTGATTTTGATAAACTATTAAAAAAAGCTAGGAAATATGAATATGAAATAGCTACATGAAAAATATTAGATGATAATTCTGATTTATTAAAAAATTTAAAATTAGAAGATTTAAGGTTAGCTCTTTCAAGAGAATTTGGAACAAATGATGAAGCTGTTTTAAATGATATTATTGCTTATGCTAGGTTTAAAATTGAACAATGAGATACAACTTTTTTGAAAAATATGTTAAAAGACTAGCATTTTCTTAAAATAATTATTTTTAGTGTATTTTTATGAAATCACTATTTTAATTGAAATAAAAAATTGATAATGAGAGACTTTCTAGATAATTATAAAAACAACGAATTACCAATTAATATTGAAGAAGTAATACATAGCTTATGAATCAATATTGAATACTTTAATTTTAGTAAAATTAATGGTTTTATATCATGAAAAAATATTGTAATTAATAAATCATTGAGTTTAGCTGAAAAAAGATTTACTTTAGCTCATGAGTTATGACATTATATCGATTGAGAGATATGAGCATCTAAAGGAATATTTGCATGTAAAGAAGAAAAGGAGAAAAAAGCAGATAATTTTGCAATGGATCTATTATGTCCTACTGCACAAATTAAAGAGCTATGGGAAGAACATGAAAATATTCCAACATTAGCTCAATTTTTAGTCGTTCCTGAAAGACTAATAGAAAAGAAATTAAAACTAATCTATACTTAAAATATGAGAGCAATAATCTATTGTAGAAAATCAACTGATAGAGATGATATGCAAGTACAATCACTTGATACTCAACTACAATGGTGTCTTGATTATTGCAAGGAATACAATTTTAATATTGTTGAAACAATACTTGAAGCAAAAAGTGCTAAACAACCTTGAAGAGAATGATTTAACAAAATGATCATGATGCTTGAAAAATGAGAAGTTGATACTATTATTACTCTTCATTTAGATAGACTTACAAGAAATGCTGTAGATGAAGGTACTCTAAAATGGTATGCTCAAAATAGAAAAATTCAAGAAATTCATTGTAAAGAATGAATTTTTACTGGTGATCAAGTTTTAATGCTTTCAATTCATTTTTGATTTTCTAATCAATATATTGTTGATTTGAGAAAAAAAGTGATTGAATGAATAAATACAAAAGTTAAATCTTGATGAATAGTTTCAAGAGTTCCTATAGGTTATGTAAATAATAAAGAAACTAGATGAGCTGATATTGATAAGGATACTTTTCATTATATAAAAAGAATTTTTGAAATGAGATCTGAATGACATAGTTATGATTTAATAACTAGTGTTATAAGTGAAGAATGATTAAGAACAAAAAAATGAAATAAAGTACCTAGATCTGTAATTGAAAGAATGGTTAAAAATCCATTTTATTATGGTGTTATTGAATATGCTTGAGAATTATATGATTGAAAACATGAATCTCTTATATCGAAACAATTATGGGATAAGGCTAATCAATATTGAAGATGAATAACTTATGTCTTAGATAGGCAATTAACCCCCTTAAAATGAAAAGTAAGACATAAAGAAACATGAGATTTAATGTGTACTTCATTATTAAAAAAGAAATACATATATTTTCATGTTCACTCAAGAAAATCAAAAGCAACTTGAACTAGACTTTGGTATAATCAAAATGAAATTATTAAAGTTTTTGATGAAAATATTTGGTTATACAGTATTCCAAAGAAATATAAGGAAGATGTTAAAAATTGATTAAAAGATTTCTATACAGAAAGAGTTGAATACAACAGAAAAAAAAGAGATGTATTTAATAAAAAATTATCTAAATTAGAAAATGAAAAAACCTCACTTATAAAAATGAGGTCTAATTGAGAAATTACTTCTGAAGAATTCACTGATATGAAGAATCAGTTAATAAATGATATTGCTGATTTAAAAGATCAAATTATTAGATTAGATAATGATGATAAGGATATTTTGGAGAATTTTGATAAGATGGTCGAACTCCTTGTAGAGCTCTCTACTAAGTGGAAAACGATGAATATAGAGCAAAAGGTATGAATCATTAATTCTATCGTGGTCGAACTCCAAATAGACAACAAAAAAAGGCTTTACATTGAGGAAAACCTCTTCTTTAAAGCCCTTCAAAAGGTCAATTATCATAAATGGTGGAGCTAGACGGATTTGAACCGACGTCTCGGAAGGCTAAAGAAATACTTCTACTATCATAGTTTATTTTAATAATTATGTAAGCAAAGAAAATAAACAAAAAACTACATAATAATCTATTCTACAATATTTTTCTAAAACAAGAACAAATTAAAAGACTTATTAGAAAAAACTCTATTTTATAATTCTATAAAACCTTAAGAGTCGAAGTTTTTATAAAATGTGTAGCAGGCCAATCGGCACTCATTGTCTAGCAAAGGCTACAGTTACTACCAGTTTGGTTAGGCAGCAACGAAAGCTGGAGCTTTAAAAGCTGCAGCTGCAAAGTTAGATAAACTAGCTTTGGCTCTGTTATAAGTATTTGCACTTATTGTTATCTATGATTGATTAAAGGAAGCCATAAACATCTCCCTGATAGCATATAACCCGAGCTGATCTCCCGATAGAAACCAAGATTAGCCCCATATCTTGTAATTATAGTATATAAAAAAAACTAAAAATGTAAAGTTTTTAGTTTTTTTAATTTTTTTTATTACTAATATCATTTATTTAAAAATCTTTTTCACCACATTTCTAAAAATATTTGTGTTGATATAATCAATTTCTATTTTATTATCATCTATATAAACAAAAGAATTTTCAAAATCTTTTAAGTCTTCAATATTTATAAATACTTTTTTTATTTCATCATAATCAAATTCTATTTTGTTTTTATTTGTAAAAATTATTTTACAATCATTATATTTTACTAATTCATTATTTTTTAGATATCTTCATAAATTAATTATTAATTTAGCACTTATATTTTGAAAATCTACAAAATTATATCATATAAGTATATAACTGGATAATTTATTTACCATAAAATATCTAACATCAATCATATCAGATATATTATAAAGATCTTCAATATCTAATTGATTAAAATCATATTTATCTATTCAAGAATCATATATATCACCTATTACATTCAATAACCTGTTATCTATTTTATCTTTATTTTTTAATAAATCACTTATTCATTTTAATTCAAATCATTTTAAATTTATTAATTTTAAAAAATTATCAATAAATGTATTTTCATCAAAAGTTATTGTTATATAATTTATTAAATATATTTTATCTCTAAATGATTGAAAATTATCTAGAAATTGATTTATTTTTTCTTGAGAATTAAAATAATTATAAAAACTTAAGCTATCAAATTTATCAAATTCTCAATTCTTTATAAAACTAATAGTATTATTTAATTCTTTTTGAAATATACAATCTTCATCTATACCTATAAATTCATTGTAAAAATCATCTTTTTCTAGATTTTCAAAATCTTCTCACTCTATATCTTTAAAATATAATTCTTTTATTTTTTCATATTCAAAAGGTTTTTTTTCTAATAATAAACTCAAAAAATTATTTTCATTATATATTCTTGAATTAGATACATAATTATCTAAAGAAAATAGTAAAGTAATTATTTTTATGTATTCTTTATAATTACCTATCAAAGTTATTCAATTTTTATTTAAAATAGCAGTAAAAATAGAATAAACTGCACTGAAATTTATTACATTATCAGTAGATTGAGTATAAAAATCATTAAAATATTCTTGACAATTTTTTAAATATTTTATTATTTCTTTATCGACTCCAGATTTTTCAATTTTTTCAAATCTAGCTGAACTTATATTAAAATACAATTTTCATATAATTAACTCTCAATCCCCTATTCTTTTTATATCTCTTTCTACACATTTTAAATCAATTGTTTCATCATGAAAATCAATATCTATATAATTAAAATTTTGATTAAGTTTATAGAGTTCATTTATATTCGCTATATTTCATCACATTTTATCTAATATTTTCAATACTTTGTCTCTATATTTTTCTGCTTCTATATCTAAAATATGTATTTCTTGTATAACTAAAAACAAATCTAAAATTTCCTTTGTTATTTCATCAAAATAAAAATAATGATTTCAATTTAATTTTACTACTTTTAATTTTTGATTATTTTTTTTTGTTTCTGATTCATATAATACTTTGATTTCATATGGATATTCATCTAAATCATCTAAATTAATTTCAAACTTATAACTATTTTGTAGATATGGCTTTAATAGATAATCATAATTAGCTTTTAAATGTTCCATGAATTGATTAATATCAATTATTTCTATTGGGTATAAAAATATTTCTAAATTTCTATTATAAAACAATACATCATAAACACTTTTATTTTTCTTCTCATTACACCAAAAATGAGCCTTTAATGTATTTAATAGTAATACTATATCTTGAAAACTACTTTGACAATAGTTAGTTTTATTCATTCATTTGATAATATTTTCCTGTATATTATCAGGTAAATAAATATTATTTCAAATAAAATTAACATTATTTGAATATCTTGATTTTGTATATATAGTTGATTTTTTTAAAAAAGTGTTAACTATTTCTCTTATAATCTTTTCTATTTTATCATCTGTATTACTATGATCTATTTCATTATTTTGTTCATCATGAAAAAGCATTAAAAGTTCTTGTTTTATTATTTCTATTTCATAACAAAAATTCACAAATTTTGCTTTTTGAGTTAATGCAGGTAAAAGAGATTTTTTTCTAGCTTGTCCATGCGAAATTAATGAGTTCATATTTTTTATGTTTTTATAATATTTTTTATTCTTACTTTTACCAAATTTTTAATTTAAGTAAAAAATTTTTTACTTTAGATCGCTCATTTTTAATTTGTTTTCATTTTATAAATCAAGTTATAAAACTATCTGATTTACCATCAAATATTTCACTATGATTTATTTCCATTATTTCTCTTTCTAATTTTTCACTCTCAATCTTCATTTGATCATTATTTTGAGAAAGTTTTTTCATCTCATTTAATGTATCCATACTATTTGGAAAATATATTAGCAGTTCAGTTAATGAAACTATTCTTTGTTTATCTATATTTGATAAAAAAGAAATTTTTAATAAAGTTTCTTTATTGACTATAGAGTTGACTGCATTATTATTAAATAAATCTTGATTTTTTTTATAATCTGTGAATTTTTCATTTATTATATAATAATTTTTATAAATCTCTAAAAGCATTTTTTTTAAAATATATTCTTGCTTCATTAATCAATCTTTTTCATCTTTAATATTTCATCTTACATATTTGTCATTTTTTTTGTCCTTCAAAATATTTTGATATAATTGCTTTAGTTTATAGTCACTTATATTATCTGCAAAATAGTCAAAATGTATTCAATGTGCTTCAAAATAATGAAAAAATCATGATATATAATATTTTTCCATTTCTCTTAAATCACTAGTTAAAAAATCAATTATTAAGGTAGTTTGATGTATTCAATCTTTAACTTGTTTTTTTGTAAAATTAAAAATAAAAAAAGAATCCACAACCACTTCTATATTTTCGCTTTTTGTATTTTTCCTGTTGTATTTTTTTGATAAAATATTTGATACATTATCAAAAGCTTTAATTATATTTTTATTTATATCTATATTATCAAAATCAAAATACACAAAACTAGCAGAATTATCATGTAATTCTACAAAATCAAAATCATATCAATGAAAGATTTCATTTGATTCTAGCTTAGTATAATCCTCTATTTGATTCATTTCCTTATTTTTTTTAATTATTTTTTATAAACTCTTTTTGTTTTATTTTTTACCTTTAGTATTGAATAATTTACCATTTCTTACTTTCTTAATATTTTCATCTTCTTCTCACTCATAATTAAGTTCAAGACCAAACAATCTTCTAAGCTCCCTATTAAAAATATTAACACTATAAGGCATCATAACTTCTTTATTATTATTCTCTTTTCTAGATATCTTTATTATTTCATTATTTTTTAATATTTCTAATATATCTTGAGAGATACTTAGTTCTTTAATATTTTTTAGGTCAAATTCATCATAGCTTATATAATTTGTATATTCTGAAATAAATATTTTATATTCATACTCTTGTTTTGATAAAATTTCAGATATTTTTAGAACATTATATATGTATTCTAAATTAACTAAACTTTTATCATATTCTATTTTTCAACTAATACCAATTATTCTACTTTGTAAAAATCAAAACATACTACTATCAAAAAATTTAGAAATATTATATAGTAAAGTAGTTGAAATATGGTCAAAATCATATTTACTTATTCAGATTTCTCATATATTTATAAATGTATTTATTATTTCTTCATTAAATTCTATATCATAAGAAATATTAGGAACAAATATTTTTCCTATTATTTCATAATCAGTAATTATATTTTTAGATATATTTTTTCCTTTAATAAGAAAAGGTAAATACCTAACAATCTCTTCTCTAGAAAAATCATTTAAATCTATATTTTCAAAACTATTAGTAACTTTATTAAATAATTCTTCATTTTTCATATATTTTTTAACTTCTTCCAAAGATAGTGTTTTTTCTTTGATTGCATCTACCACATAATCTATTCCTTTATTCAAGTCATCTATTAAAGTATTTACTTTAACCTTTTCTTCTCATAATTTATCTCATAATAAAAATAATTCATTAGTATATTTTTTTCAGTGTTTTTTAAATTTATTAATAAAATCATCAAAACTTATGTTCCAAATAGGTTTAATTATTTGTTTATAATAATCATTTAAATCCTTATATTCATTAAGAGGAATAAATTCTTCAAAAAATCTTATAAGAAATATTTTTATCATTTTATGATCAAAGTTTCAGCTACCATATGGTAAATAAAATTCTAAAGTTTTATCATTATTTTTTGATATTTTTAAAAACTCTTCATTAAATCTTGATTTCATTATTTCTTTTAAAAATATTAGTTCAAATTCATTATAATTAGTAAAATATTTTACTAGATTTATTTGTTCATTATTTTTAATTCTCTCTATATCATATTCAACTATTTCTTCATAATTGTCTTTATTTAATTTTCATTCTTTATTTTCAAGTCATATTATATAATCAACTTTTATTTTTGTTTTTTCTTGCTCTTTTGTTATTTTATTAAATTGTCTTAAAAATAAGATAATTTCTTCACTAATATTTTCAAAACTTAAATAATATTTTCCAAATATTTTTTCTACAATTATCTCAGATCATTTCCCTAAGATAATTATTTTTCTTTCTTCTATTTTTTGAGGATAACTATCTTCTTTTATTTCTTTATTTTCAATGTTTTTAATTCATTTAAATTCTTCTATACTATCATGCCTACCTAAGACTAGCAAAGATAGATAATCAATATCAAAAACAAAATAAAAATTTCATGTATTTTTAGAATATCTTAAAAATTTATAATCATATTGATACTTATTTAATAAAAACAAGTTTTTAAACAACTTAAAAGAATCATAAATATCTTGAAAAGTTTTTATACCATTATCAAATTGATATTTATCAAAGATTTTATTAATAGTTGTATAATAAATACTGGATTTTGTATTTTCTTTTTCTGAAAAGATATTTTTAAATTTGTCGTTATTTTTTGAACTATTTTTATTAACATCATAAAAACTTATTATAAATTCATTATCATTCATACTATATCAAAAACCATATTTTCTTATTGTTGATAACTCTTCTCTAAAATTCATAACAACCCCCTCTACTTTATATTGTATTTTTATTCTTATTTCTCTTACTTTATTTTTCTTTTTTTCAATATCTTCAAAAGTTGTTAATTCACCTCAAAAATAAGTATTTAATTCTTTATTATCTTGATTTATTTCAAATTTTTCTATTCAGCTACCCATGTTTTCTATTTCACTAAAATACTCTAGGATTTTCTCTAAAGTTTTATCAGTAAAATCATTAAATTCAAGATGTTTTTTTTCTATCTTAGACAGATAATCTAAGTTCTGTGAGTTACTTAATTTAGCTATTAAATTTTTCATGTTTATAAAAATAAAATGTTATTTTTTTATTAGTTTATCTATTTCCATTCTCAATACATTAGCTGAAAAATCATTTCAAAAATCAATTTTTTCATTATTAATTATTTTATTTAAAGTTTCAAAATTAAAATAAATTAGATTTATTTTTCAATATAATCAATCTTCAAATTTTACAAAATTATCTGCTATAGTATCACTCAATATTATCTTATAATTATTTTTTTTAAAATTATCTTTAATTAGATCAACAAATCAATAAATAATTTGTATTTTTTTATATGTTAGCTCTGATTCAACTATATCATAACTTAATTTTTCTAAATTTATATCATTAGATATTTTATATTACATTTTAATCACCTATAAATATGATTGAATTTATTCACTAAAAATCCATTTTTAAGAATTTGCATAAATATTATAAGTTTTTCTACATCTTCAAGTTTTATATTTTCAGACAAAAAATATTCAGAAAAATCCCTAACTAATATAGAATGATTTTCTTTTAATTTTAAATAACCAGTTTTTCATACATTTCTTAAATAATATTTTTCATGACTTTTATTTGGGTTTAATGATAACAACAATCTTTTTCATATTCACATTGAAAATCTAGAAAACTGACTCAATAAATCATCAAAAAGATCCTTTGATTTTTCATAATATATTTCTTTACTAATTTTTCATGATATTCTAAGCACATTTAAATTAACTAATTCTCCCTGTTTTTGCTCAACTAGTTTTATAAAATTGCTATGTTTTTTAGTAGTTTTTAATTCTAAATTATCATTTTCTACTACTAACAATTCAGACGACTGGCTTTGAATTATGTTTGACATGAAATTATTTTTAGTTTTTTAATTATTTATTTTTTAAATTTTACTATAATTATTTACTATCTCATGATTCTAGTAGTTTTCATGATTTATTTTCTAAAACTTTTCAAACACTATTTAATGATTCTAAAAAGGCTCCCCTATTATCTTTTTCCAACTCTTCTAAATATTTTTTATCAACATCTTTAATTCACTGCTCTAAACTTGTCATTTGTTTAATTAAAAAATCTCTATTCCTTATTTGAATTACTCTATGTTTTTGAATTTGTTCATGTAACTCTCTGCTATTTTCTGTAAGTTGCCTCATAGTTTCCCTCTTTAACTCTTCCATAGTATCAATAACTTGTCATCATGCTATAACTCTTGTTTGTGAAATTAATTGAGGTCATGCTAAACCTAAAAATATTTTTGTAGAATCAATAGTAGATTTTATATTATCTGCAACAATAGCAGCTTTTTCAGCTGTAGATTTAACTGGTATTATCATAGCCTGTATATTATCCTTCAAAGATGATATTGAATTTATCCTACTATCTAATTTAAGTATATCCTCTTCTGTATCCATAGATTCAATAAAATCACTTTTATCATTAATAGGCTCTAATCAATTTCTAAAACCAACATATTTATTTTCTAAGAATTCAATTACTACATAAACCATAGACATTCATAGTATTTCTAATTTTATATCATCTCTTGTATTAGAGATATTATTTATATATACATTTACATCATCTGATTCCATATTTAAAATTTCTAAAGTACTTTCATATGTTAATCTCCTTACATTTGTAAATATTCTTTTAGCTTCTTCACTTAATCATTTTCAATAGTTTTTTACTACATTTAAAGGAATTAATCAAACTGTAAGTCCAGCTGCTCACATTGCGGTTCATTTAATTTTAGTCATAACTCAAGAAGAATCTTCTGATAACTCTATGTTATCAGTATTACATCAAAGTTCTTTTAATTTTTTTATATCTCAAGTATTTGCGGCTTTAGATAATTCAATAATTTTAGAATTTTTTTCATCTCCTAATCAAATTAAATTTCATAACATATTTAAATTTCATCATTCATCATTTATTTGTTTTAAAAATTTTTGATAAACACATGTCATCTCTCCTGATAATTGATCTAAAAATTCCATTTGTTTTTCACTTGAATTAAATTTTTCTGACAAGTCTAACAATAATTTTTGTTTTCTTTCTGACATCTTTTCTCATTCCATCAAAGGTTTGTAAAAATCATCAAAATTCAAAAAAACATTATGACTATTAACTAATTTTTCATCTACATCATTTAAAGTTTCCAACATTATTATTATTAATTATAAAATATTATCAACAATAATACTTATTCAAACAAAAAAGTCAATACATATATTGACTTTTTTATTTTATTTTTTTTAATATATTATGGTTTAATCTAAATTTTAATATTATGTATTTATAGTCTTTAAATGATGTAATACTGCAGGACATGGTTCTATTTTTTTTATTTCTAATGCTGATCAATTTGTTCAAGGATTAATTATAGTTGATTTTACTTCATCATTTATGAATTTAGCATATTTTCACATATCAGTCTGTTTTCTACTTGAAGGATTAATTTTTCTTTTTCAAATCGAAACTGAATTTTTAACTATATCTATAATTATATCTGAAGTTTTATCAACTTTATCAATTAATTTTTTATCAATTTCTTTTTTATTAATTTCTTTTTTATTAATTTCTTTTTTATTAATTTCTTTTTTATTAATTTCTTTTTTATCTTCTCTTCCTCTATATATTTTTGCTTTTAAAAGATCGTGCTTTTGTTTAGATTTATGTAATCGAATTTTAAGAGCTTCTCTTCTTGCATTTAATTCACTTATTTTGTTCATTTTATAATATTATGTTTAAGCTAATCATCAAATTTTAGTAATCTCTTTAATTTGTATTTCTGAATTATATGGTATAGTTTCTCACATATGAATTAAATGAATTTTTAAAGAAATTTGCAATATTGTTGCTAGAACTACTTCTGGATCCAATATTTTTTCCCTCATCTTTTTATATGTAAAAGTTTCATCTCATAATAATATTTTTGTTTTTTCTAAATCTACAGATCAGGATTCATGTAATATTTCTTCCATCATTTGTCACATTTGCAAACTAATATCATTACTTATATTATCTGTATTAACCATAAAAACAATAGGCTCATCTATAGTTTTTGTAGTAGCACTAGCTTCAACCAATAATTTCATAATTTATTTTTAAAAATACTTTTCAAGTATTATACTTACTATTCCTACAATGTCAAATTAGGATTTTAACTTTTTCTAATAATCCCCAAATTCCCTCTATTTACTTTATTTATATATTTTCAGTTAACTCTTTTTACTGTAGCTATTCTATTTCAACATCAAGTGCATAATATATCAGTTCCTTCAGCTTCAAAATTATCAAGAAAAATACCTTGGTAATCTTTTGTAATCCTATCTCTATGGATTTTCAAAAGTGTTCTACCAGGTCATTTCTTGTATTTAACAAGTCTTTCCCCACATTTACAAAAGACGGTAATAACTTTATATTTCGTTAACTTTCTAACCATATTATTTCCATTTAGTAATATTAAGTCAGCTCCCTTTTTGGTCTATACATAGTACTTCTATAAGTTTATTCTCAACAGCACCATTTCAAAAAGCTGATCAATCTGAATACTTTTTTTCATTAATTATTCAAGTTTCTTTTATTTCAGAAAACCCCATTTTTGCATCTCAAAGTGTTTTAAAACATCTAAGTACTCATGTTTTTTTTCAGTTACCATCTAATTCACTATATTCAGGAATTCAAACATTTTTTCAGACCATATTCAGAACACTTAAAGTTTTAGATTCAGTAATTCACTCTCAAGACATATAATCAAAACCAAATTTATTATTGCATAATATTTTAAAATCATGACTATATTTATCCCATAAAAATGATAATCATAAGTTATTCATAGTATTATAAAAATTTACAAAATTAGTCAAAGCTTTACTTGTAAATTTTTGTTTTTCTTTGGTTGTAATAAATATAGTCTTTCATATATTTGTTTCCAGATTATAACCACCAGATACGCTATAACTTCTGCATTCTGGTGTACTAAATTCTAAAACATCACAAAACTCATCTTTAATTTCTTTTTTAGATTTAGTTGTTTTCTTTTCTTCTATCTCTTCTGATTCTTCTTCAATTTCCTCTAGCTTTTTCTCTTTTACTTTTTCTTTTGACTCTTTAACTCAGACTAATTTAATTATAGAATCAATTAAATATTTTTCATTTTTATCTAATTTTAAATAATTGATTCAAAATAATTTTTCTAAATAAATTATTAAATAATTTTTCTTTTCTGTTTCAGCTAACTTACTATACTCATCATTATTAGTTATTGTTGTATAAATTGAGTTTACAAAATCATTTTTTATAACTATTTTTTCAGAATTCACTTGAAATACTCATATTTCTAATAATTTATTATAAAAATCCTGATTTTGTGTTTTAAGTAACAATATAGTTTTTGTTATATCATTTGAGTATGATTTATCTGCTAATTCTAGTAGTTTTTTATAATGTTTAAATAATACTTTTTTGTTTTTTGGAAAATTTATTTCTATAAACTTATCTATCTCAAAAAAGTTTTTTCATTCACGTATCATAGAGTCAAGAACTACTAATCATATTTTTGCATCTTTTCTTAACTCTGTATTCAATGAATAAAAAAGTGATGAATCTTTTCTAAGTGCAAGATTTACTACTGCTTTATCTGCATGTAAGTGATCAAATTTCTTAAAAAAGTCTGATGAGATTTCTCATATTAAAAAAAGTGCAAGGTTTTTATTAGTATTGTTCTTAGCAATTATTTGATCTACCACCTTATCTACCTCCATTTTATTCTCTAATTCTTTCACCTCAGAAAAGCTCAAAGCATCTCAAACTAACTTTGATATTTTCTCCAAAATAGACAAATTAAATTCCTTATTTTCTGAATCATTATTTTTATTACTTTGCATAATATATATTATGTTAACTAATTACTTTTTTCCTTTTTTCAGCATTAATATTTCATCTCTTAGTTCTGCAGCTTTTTCGTATTCCATATTTGCTGAAGCTATATCCATTTCAAGCTCCAATCTAGATAATTCTCTTTCCATAGATTTTCTATCAAGTACACTGTAATCTCTTTTTGTTTTATTTGATTTAAGTCACATATCCTTTATCTCACTGTATACAGTTTTTGGAGTTATTCCATTTTTTTTATTATACTCATCTTGTAAATTTCTTCTATAATATGTTAAGTCTATAGCCTTTCTCATTGCCTCAGATACTACCAGTCAATCATTATTACATAATTTACCATTATCAAGTCTATATAATCCATCTTCTTCTTTTTTCAATTTACTTATATCTGTTTTTTTAAGCTGCTCACTATACATATAAACCTTACCATTCTGATTTCTAGCGGCTCTACCTATTATTTGAATAAGTGCTGAAACTGATCTTAGAAATCATTGTTTATCAGCATCAAGTATACATATTTTACTAACCTCTGGTAAATCCAATCATTCCCTTAATAAATTCACTCATACAATTACATCAATACCTCATTCTCTTAATTCTTTTAATGTTTCTAATCTTTCTAATGTTTCTATTTCACTATGTAAATATTTTACTTTGATTCAATTATCAAGTAAATAATCTGTTAATTCTTCACTTGATCTTTTTGTAATAGTAGTAATTAATAGTCTTTGTTTTTTTTCTACAACATCCGAAATATTTTTCATTATATCATCAACCATAAATCCCATAGGTTTTAATATTATTTCAGGGTCAAGTAATCATGTTGGTCTCATCATCTGTGGTATAATCCTACAATCCTTACTAGATTCCCATATTCAATCTTTTTTTGGATCAAAATCAAAAAATATATCAGGGAATGTGCAACTTTGCTCTATTTCGTATTTACCTGGTGTAGCTGATACTGCAACTACATTGTTAAATTTTGATTCAAACTCTTTAAATTGTAAAGGTCTATTATCCATAGCACTAGGTAACCTAAATCAATTTTCAACTAGATTTACTTTTCTAGCTCTATCTCAGGCATACATACCTCATATTTGACTAAAAGTCATATGTGATTCATCAACCAAACATAAAAAATCTTTTCAAAAATAATCCATAAGTGTTGCTGGAGCATCTCACTGTTTTCTTCAATCTAAGTATCTAGAGTAATTTTCTATACCATTCACATAACCTACTTCTTGCATCATTTCTAAATCATACTCTACTTTTGTTTTAAGTCTTTCATATTTTAAAACATCTCACATATCTTCTTTAAAATATTTTAGTCTTTCATCTAGCTCTTTTTTAATATCTGGAATGATTTTGTCTATTCTATCTTTTGTTGTTACGGTATGTTTTGCTGGAAAGATTTTTACCTTTTGCATATTTTCATATATTTCACCTGTTAAATAATTCCTATTAGATATCTGACTTACTTCATCTCACCAAAAATCAACTGTTATAACAGTTTCACTACTTGCTGGATAGATTTCAAGGACGTCTCACATTACCAAAAAATTACCAGGTTTAAAATCACTTGCGGCTCTTCTATATTGGATTGTAACTAATTTTTTAAGTAAATCTTCCATTTTATACTCCTTTCAAACTTCTATATCAAATTGAGCATCTGTATATGTTGATATATCTCATATACCATAAATACATGATACACTTGCTACTATTACTACATCTTTTCTAGTAAGTAAATCTTGAGTTGCTGCATGTCTTAGTCTATCTATTTCTTCATTTATCGTTGCTTCTTTTTCTATATAAGTATCTGTTTTTGCTACATATGCTTCTGGTTGATAATAATCATAATATGACACAAAATAATGCACTGCATTATCAGGAAAAAATTCTTTAAATTCTTGCGCTAACTGTGCTGCTAAAGTTTTGTTATGTGCTATAATTAAAGTAGGCTTATTTATTTCTTTTATAACATTTGCCATAGTAAAAGTTTTACCACTTCAGGTTACTCACCAAAGTGTTTGAAATTTTTGTTTATCTTCTATATTTTTTACTATAGTTTTTATTGCTTGTCCTTGATCAGGACTTGGGTTATATTTTGATTGTAGGTTAAACATGTTTTTTTTCATAAAAATTTGATTTTTTAAAATAAAAGGATATAATGATTTTAAGAGACAGTTTGGGAACATATATGGAGGGTATTAGACACAAGGTCGTATCCTATGAAATATAGACACTTACCAAATCTCTTTTTTTATTGTTTATTTTTTTTAACACAATAAAACCAAATAAAAATTCTAACTTTTTATTTATAAATATCATGATTTCATACTAATAGTAAAGTTATTTTTCAATTATTTAATAGTTCAAAAATTATTCTATTTTCATAATCTACTGAACAGGAATAATATGGATATAATTTTCATTATAACTTATGAACTCTTAAGTTTTTAGGAAAACTATTTTCTTGTAAAGATAATATTGTTTTCTTTATTTTTAACTGCAATGATATATCTATTTTTTATATAATCTCTTAAATTTATTTGTATACTCAATTTCTCTCATATTAATTATCTAAATCACGTAAAGAATTAAGCTTATTAATTCCAGAATTTTTACTTTCATTAATATCGTTTAAAAGCATATCTTCTTTTATTAAATTTGATAAATATCAACTTGTATTTTTATTTCTTGAGTTAATATAATTTACTGTTTTTGTATCTACATCTACCATTAATGTAGTCATAAAATATATTTAATAATATAGAATTAGAATCCATTATATACACTTTTCAGAAAAACACAATAAAAAGCGGTTCTTTTTCACGTATGGGGAAAATAATACTACAAAATATATTGAATTTTAATCTAATTAAAGCCAATAATTGACTTGAAAAAAAGAGTAAAAAAGTTTTAAATAACTTTTTTACTCTTTTTTTGTTGTATTTTTAGTGAGATTTATGTTAAGATAAAGGTTCTAATAACTTTAAAATTAACAAAAATCTCATGTACATAATACCCACTTTTAGAAAAATAGTAAATTTAAATTGTAAAAAATA